>ERZ778511.1548-NODE-1548-length-15169-cov-5.399960_pt1 | contig 15169 bp, 14 predicted proteins | sample MGYA00510347_ERZ778511 | MGnify/ENA primary metagenome ERZ778511 (study PRJEB29527, sample SAMN07138967) | mouse gut metagenome | material: feces | host: mouse | place: China:Nanjing | collected 2016-01-25 ...
GATGCAACGAATACGTCGCACCCGTTTTCCTGCACTCCGGAGATACCGTCATAGGACGGTTCCCCGCATTCTTCTCAAGATTCCGCGAAGACGAACAATCATACTGGCAGATAACAGGCAACGCCCTGTTCGAATACGAAGGCACGGTATGGAGTTTCTCCATTGATGCCATGCCGGAAAACGGCGACTCCGAAATCACGCTCACCGACATTCACGCCGCCGGCAGCGGATCCGGAACGCAGACACAGACTCTTCAATCTACGCCATTCCTCCAGCGAGGGACATTCCCGCTCGGAGCGAAACCCGGCGTATACTACCGCAACAACGGATACATAAAGCTCACGTTCCCCGGCAAAATAAACATACTGTCTGATGCTTTCACGGCATCATGGGACCTGAGCAAAATAGATCCGCAGATATTCCCCGGAATAACTGGACGTGTCCATGTCCCGCCGGTACGTGCCGATATTGCCGATCTTCCGCTCCGGCCAGGCGACCTTGTGGTCGACACTTCTCCGGAACTCGTTCATTCGGTGACATACGATACAGAGAAAAAGACTCTTACCGCAAACTTTACCCGGAGTACCTACGGAGTCTTTGTGAAAAGCCTCAGGCTTTGCGTGCTAAATCCGAGGAATTATAACCAATATGACCTTAACTACATTGTAAAACATGCGGACGGCACAATCCACGCAGTCAACGGAATACGCGCATCCGAACCGTCATTACCTGCCCCGGAACTGAAAATCGGTAAACTCAAATACATCACCACCCTTAAAGAACTGATTCTGGCAGCCAGAAAACAAGCTGGATGGATATACGGATACGAGCTTCAGAGAAAGACCAGAATAAAAAGAGACCTTGCGGACGGCAGCAGCATACACAAGACAAAATGGGTGAGACAAAAGCAACTGCGTGGTCACCGCATAGGCGTGTTCCGGATACGTTTCCGGACAACACGGGGAAGCACCGGTCCCTGGACTGTGTTCTCATTCTGCCACAAGGCAGGAAACAAGTTCAGGATACTATAAAAAGAAATGCCACTCCTTAGCTGAGTTCTCGATTGAGTTTACTTCTTCGGCAAGGATAGGCACTTCTTGACACAAAAGTAGTTTTTTCTTTTCAACCTGCAAAATATCCCTGTATTAAAATTACTTAAAATGGCAAAATCAAAAAAACAGACCCACAAGATGACAGTGCAGCTCACCTGCGCCGTATTCCTTACAGCACTCGGATGCGCCCTGCTCATCTGCGCATTCTTCTCCCCGCCACAGGGCGAGATCCACACCTCAATACTCGTCACCTTCGGAGAAATCCTCACATTCGTAGGCGCACTCTTCGGAATAGACTACCACTACAAATTCACCGACCGCTCATGAGACACATAGATTCAATCGTAATACACTGTTCCGACACCCCGGCGGGACGGAACGTCACCGCCGCAGACATACGCAGCTGGCACAAAGCCCGCGGCTTCGTCGACATCGGCTATCACTTCGTCATAACCCTCGACGGCAAGATCGAGACAGGAAGACCCCTGGCAAACATCGGCGCACACTGCAAACAGCAGCGCATGAACCACATCTCCATCGGAATATGCTACATAGGAGGCAAAACCGCCGACGGCAGATCATACGCCGACACCCGCACAGACGCCCAGAAAGTCGCCTTGCACTCCCTCGTCACCCGTCTTCGCAAACAATACGGCATCCCCGCAGACCGCGTCTTCGGTCACCGCGACTTCGCACCAAAAGCATGCCCCTGCTTCGACGTACACAAAGAAGAATGGTAAAATTATGGGAAATTATGAAAAAGAAATTGAACACATGCGGGAAGATATACGGGCTTTCTATGCTTTCTACCGTGAGCTGCATCGTGTTTTTACTGTCAATTGCAGGATGCACCCGTACCGTATACGTACCATTGGAAAGCCACACGGCATCCACCTCAGACCGCGAACATATAGCCGCACGCGTAGATACCGTCATAGATCGCGACACCGTTACGCTCACCGTCTCCGTAGCCGGAGACACCGTCAGGCAGGAAGTCACCCGATGGCGCGAACGGATCCGTCAGATTGCAGACACAGTCAGAATCCAGCGCACAGACACCCTCTGCAAAGAAATACCCGTCACAATCGAAAGAAACGCCGGCTCCGGCACCACCTTGCTAAGGAAGGCAGTTTGTCTCGGCATCGGCTGTATCCTGGCATTTGTGGCAATACGTGTCCTGCTTCAATACATCCTCAGACGCATACGCAGACAGTAGGCACGACACCACCCTATCATCTCTCTCCTCTCTCCTCTCTCCTCTCGATCATCGACAAGTAACTACAGGTAATTATATTGTTCTGACCGGCCCGGTAGTCTGTGAAGATTGCCGGGTCATTCTCATGTATGGCATCGACACGGCATGAGGTCATCCGGATTCCGCTGTCATTAAAAAGTTCCGGCACATGCGCGGCAGCCTGATTTTTCCATCGCAAAGTTAGGGCACAGCCGGGTCGCAAGGGTATATGAACCGGCAGATGAAAATCTTCCATTCTTCAAAAGAGTATTTTCACACCGGCCCTTGCCTGACCTGCGAGGCTCCTGCGTCGCCTCCGGCTATTGTACCCTCTTTAAGCAATGTAAAAATTCAGGGCACAGCCCGCATGTTTCACTTCAAAACTTTTCAATCATGACAGCTACATTCCAGACAGACCTCTTCACCTTCGCACTCGACCAGCAGGAAAGACAACTCGCCGCAAAAAGAGCCGTACGAGCCAGACGTTCAAAATGGCATTATTACCAGGTTGTAGTACAGAACTTCGACCTTGAGGAAGAGACATTCTACATAGATGCCACGGATCCCGTCTACGCAGCCGAAGAGGCTCAAAGACTATACGACGGCGACATTTACAACATATTCGTATACGACGTGACAGGGATTTGAACCCTGTCACACACATTGAATACCCACGCCTCCGGAGTGTTGACAATACCCTCGCCTTTTGAGTATTGACATTACCCTCGCCTTCTGTCTTTTGTCCCGCCCTGAAAGAGGAGTTTGCCGATGTCTTTGTCCCTGCTGTTTACCTTCGGGTACGCTCCGCATTCGAGACTCGCTGCTCTTCAGGGAACGTCCGGCTCCTGCGTCGCCGATACTTTTCCCCTCATCGCATCTTCGTCTCCATTGCGGAGCCTGCCGCCAGTGCCATGCCGCGCCTCTGTTCCGTCTGCAGATGCTCACTTGCCGACGGGCACTCGCCGCGCTACGTGCCCTGCCAAGTCTCGCAACTTGCAGACGGGAGGCTTGCGGCACTGACAGCAGCCCTCGGACAGCAGACGACACGACATCCGGCTGCACGCAGTGTCTATCCCGCCCTCGCGCCTCCGGCAACTTATTCCCACCCATAAGAAGTGTTTGGCAGCCCGGCTCCTCGGTACCGCAGTCCTTCGGGTTCGCAATGCATTCGACTCTTGCCCGCTCCTCAGGGATTACCGTCCATCGCGAAATGAACGAGCCTATCGCGACATTCAGTCGCGATAGGCTCGTTACCGCACGCCCCCGATGGCGGGGCGCCATAGCTGAGTGTTTGGAACTGGAAGATGTGCACGGGAATCTATTATTTGCATATTCTTTGCATGCTTCATGCATATTCCGCTTTTCGGAGGTGGCTCTCCCCTCTCAAGCCACAGGGCGGGCGGGGGTATCCGTACGGTATCTTGGGGGAAATTCCCCCAAACCCCATTGTAAAGGCTTGAAATTTCGCACTTTTGCGATTTCAAGCCTTTACATTTTCAAATTTTTCTTACAATTTCAATCCGTTATGTGTGTTTTTACTCTGATTCTATGCCGTTTGCGTTCTCGCTTGGCATGTTGCCCCGGCATGGGTTTCAGGGTCTGTTTCATGCATTGAGAATTGCCAGAACTTGGTCGGGTTTATCCAGAAATGATTCAATACAGAACGGAGAAGCGAATTTCAACGACTGCCCTACAGAGGGGGAATTGTATTCAAGAACCACGCAAAAAGCATCATGCAAAGGGCGAACGGTCAAATAACTGTTGATTGCGCGGGCTTTTTCGGTCAGATGCTTTGCAGCAGCATTTAGATACGCTTTGTCAATTAGTTTATCCCGGCTATTTTTTGCCGCTTTTGAAGCCTCTGAAGACTCCCACACATTGCGGCGTCTCCAGTTGCGCTCGCTTAATCGGTAAGCCTGATTCTCTATATCCTGCATGGTCTTTTCGTTCGCGTTCTTGATGGTGATAACGTTGGTTTTCATATTTGAATAATTTTCGCTACTTTTGTAGCATAACAATTAGATTTCGCCCGCTGAAAATCTGTGAAGAGGAGTAAGGCGGGCTTTTCTTATCTTCCCCTTTTGTTACACAAAGATAGTGAATAATTTCCACATTACCAAATAATTGCAGAATCATTTTGCTAAAATATTGGCTAAATTTTATGTTTTAAAACACATGTTTTCTATAAAATTTGTACCAATATATTTGTACATATCGGAGATTTTTTGTAATTTTGTGTATGGAAAATTAGAACTCCCGCGACAGGAGGATAAAGTCGGTCACTTTTCTTATGAAAGCTATTTTTGTTACTGAAAAAGAAGCACGCGAGTTTATTAACAAAAATTTCGGAAAGGATGCAATTCTGAAGGATTGCGAGGTCAGCGATTCTGAGCGTTTCGATATTGACGAAGTTCCGTATCAGTGGGGCGGTTATACTTTCGCCTATGAGGTCAACAACGGCGAGGCTTATGTGGGATTTATGGAAGAGCCTGGGGCTGTCTATTCTGCTGTTTTTTGCGGTGTCTCCGAATTGGCTTTTAGCCTCTATGAGGCGCGCGATATTGCAGACCGCATGAAAGATGTGGCTGAGGATTGCAATGTTGCCGGCGTTATCAGCATCCGCAGTAAGGGTGAGGGCGAAATCGACACAGTAGAGGTCGGAGTCTTCGATGATGAAGAACCGGAGGGTGCGGCATCGGATTTCGTGAAGGCTTGGAAGAAGCTGGAAATCGGGGCAGCCATCAAGGAGGCTCGCTCTGCTCAAAGTATCAGCATTCGTGAGCTCGCGCAGCTCACAGGGATGTCTAAAAATAACATAGTGCGCATCGAGGCAGGTCTATATAACTATACTATCGATAATCTCGTTGAGATTCTTTCGGCTCTAAAAATGGATTTGGATATTATTCCCTGATGTTGCAACCATGGTAATAAATTCTATTAGCTATCGCTTTCGCGGTAGCTTTTTTTTATTATCTTTGTGACATAATTCACTATCTTATGAAAATGAATGTCATTTTAATTGTCGTCGGTTCCGTGTTGCTCGCGGTGGGTGTCTTCCGCTCCATCGCAGAGCGGAAGAGGGAAGTTCAAAATGTCGTGAGGTTTGAAAAACCGTCACAAAAACCTTTCGTTTATAACATCGACATGGATTCTTTGAATCATGCCGGAGATGCCCCAATAGATGAATCTCCGTTCCCGGAACCGGAACCGACACAGAAGGAAAAGCCGGAACCGGCGGATATCTCTCCGGACAATCCTCAGGCACAGGTTGAGACCGGAAAGGTTGAAGAGACAACAGACCCTAAACAGAAAGGGAACCTTTTCGAGGGTCATGTCGCCGATATTCTTAAAGCCAACGGAATACGCCTCAAACAATGGAATCAGGGAACTACATCGCCCGAGGGTGCTTTTGCGGAAAATGAGCTTAATCCTGATTTCTTCGTGTCGCAGAAATCCGACCGCGGACAGCTCGATTATTGGATCGAGTGCAAATACCGCGCGAGCCTTCACCGCGAGGGGTTCAGGCTCAAGGATTACCAGCTCTCCAGATACGAATCCATTCAGCGAAGCTCCAAACGAAAAATCATTGTCGCCCTGGGGGTAGGTGGCGCACCTGATTCTCCGGAGAAGTTCTACCTTATCCCGCTTGACACTCTTTCAAGATTCAAACGTGTCGGTCATAAGTTCCTGCCGCATTATATCATCGAGAACCCAAGGCAGAACCTTAGGAATCATATGCACGATTGGTTCTACAATGATGTTTTTTAAAAAGAAAAATTATAATAAATAACATGATATGAAATTCTTAAAGCTTCTCACACTCTCCGTTTTGTGTATATCTTCCGTTTCTTGCACTCCTAAATTTTCCTCAAAAGTATATTATACGGACTATCAAAGATATTCTGATGCAGGCTTCTTCATTACTGAGTCTAACACGGTTTCATTTGACTATATTCCTGTTGGTTCTGTTGTTGTCAGACAAACGGCAGGTGTCATGTCTGATACCGAAATAATAAGTCAAAATGTTCCGGAAAAACGGGGATATGATGAGTTATACGGAGAACTCGAAAAGAAGCGGCATTCAAATTCTTGGAAACTTCCAAGTGATTACACAGCGTTAGATGCCGTGTATAAAGTCGCTAAGGAACAAAATGCAGATGGTATCATTAATCTGAAAATAACTATGCCCGAGGTTAACAATGCCGATATAATTGAACTTTCCGGCATGTTGATAAAAAGAAAGTAGCATATTCTTTTCGCATTTGCAAATTTTTTACTATATTTGCAATGCGAAACAATCAAGATTGGTTATCAATCCCGCTGAGCTTCGGTTAATGCTCGGACATATCGCGGGCTTCTTTTATGCCCGGAATCATACTCAGCTACGGCTGTCATATCCATCATTATTTTTGCTCTTCGGGAGTGACAATCTTGATTTGTTTTCGCGAACGGGATATGACAGCCGTTTCTCTGTCTGTAAGCGAAAACAAATCAAGATTGTATGAAAGCGATTTCATTTAAGCCTGCCGGAACGGCTCAAAACTTCCGGATTGCCGAGGTTTTTTCAAAGTTTTTGTCTAACTTTGGTCTGCACTTAGCCGCCATCAGCGCGATAGTGTGCTATGTCGCTACTATTTTAGATGCCGATATCATCGCGTCTCTGGCTGCATTCGCAGCCCTCGCCGGCATCTATCCTCAGACTAAATTCGAGAAAGGAGGTAGATCATGAGCATTTATTTTGTTGATCATGTCACAACTTACCGGAAGTATTGTAAGACCGGGAAAGGAGGGAACGATGAATAATCATGAAGATATTGTGCCTAAGTCAAAAGGCTCAAGGTATGAGACGATGGAGGGCGAAAACGTTACTTCTTACTTCGCTTTTGAACCGGATCCGGATATGGAAGACGGTCCCGTTTCTTTCTGTGTCGATGTCAAAACAAAGTCTGACCCGGTAAACGGTACGCTATTCTTCTCATCTCTTGAGGAAATCGAGGAATGCGCGAATATCTTGCTCGATTATGTCAGAAAACATAAGAAATAATTTCTTTCCCGCATGTAACATTTTTGTTGTTTGATTTGGAGATCCGGCATTTGCCGGGTCTCTTTTTTTTTGTCTTTTTCTTATCAGTTGCGCATCAATACTTTTGCCTTAAATTATTTTTTATGGCAACATATAACGCGACATCAAGAATTAACCTTGAGGTCAATGGATCTCAGGCTAACAAGATTTTCAACCAGCTGAAGAAAGAGGCGGAACAGCTTAGGAAAAAGATTGACGAAGCTGCTCTTGCCGGTGACAAGGTCGCCATGAAGAAGCTGCAGCAGGATCTGAACAATAACAAACGCCTCATGCAACAGCTTTCCACGGAAACCGCTTCTGTGGAGCAGACTCTGTCGCGCCTCGACAGGGCGTCCCCAAAGGAATTAAACAAAACCCTAAATTCCCTCCGTAAACAGCTCAACAATATCGAGCGCGGTTCCGAGGCATGGAACAAACAGGTCGAGATGATCAAACAGGTAAAGGAGGAGATTGATAAGGTCAATTCTTCTATGAGGGCTACGGAATCACGGTGGTCAAGGATGAACCGATGGCTCAATGACTGTCAGACGGCAATTATGGGTATGGCTGCAGCTGTTACGGGTTTGGTAATGGCTGGTCGCAAAGCTGTCGAGTCCTATGCCGAGATGGAACAGGAGATGGCTAATGTACGTAAATTTACCGGAATGACGGAAGAAGAAGTCGCTTCGCTAAATGCGGAATTCAAAAAAATAGACACACGATCTTCTCGCGAACATCTTAATCAACTTGCTCAGGAAGCCGGACGTCTCGGCAAGACTTCGCCGGAAGCCGTTCTCGGATACGTCAGGGCTGCAGACAAAATCAATGTGGCTCTGGATGACCTCGGAGAGGGGGCGACATTGACCCTTTCTAAACTTACCGGCATTTTCGGGGATGAAAAACGCCTCGGAACTGAAAAGTCACTGCTTGCCGTGGGCTCTGTTATCAATGAATTGTCTCAGAATTGCTCCGCTTCGGCACCATATCTTGCCCAGTTCGCATCACGCATGGGCGGTGTGGGTGCACAGGCTGGTTTGACAGTGCAACAGATCATGGGCTATGCTGCTGTCCTTGATTCAAACAATCAGACTCTCGAAGCTTCCGCAACTGCATTGTCACAGGTGATGGTGCGAATTTATCAGGATCCAGCCAAATATGCAAAGGTTGCCGGAATGGACGTGAAGAAGTTTACGCAGTTGGTCAAGGAAGATATGAATCAGGCGTTCATTTTCTTCTTGTCCTGCCTTAAGAAAGCCGGCAACATGGATGTCCTCTCCCCCATGTTCAAAAATATGGGCGAGAATGGCTCTCGTGCGATATCTGCAATGTCGACTCTTGCTTCACATATCGATGTGGTAGTGGCTCAGCAGGAAGCCGCAAACAAGGCATTCTCTGAGGCTACTTCTATCGATAATGAGTTCAACGTGCAGAATAATACTGTAATGGCTGGACTTGAAAAGGCGAAGAAGAGAGTCAATGAAATTGCTGTGGAACTTGGTGAGAAGCTTCAGCCGGTGATGAGCCATATTATATCGGGATCTGGAATCATGCTCCGGTTCCTGAGCCAGTCGGTTGATTTTATCATTGCCAACAAGAAAGAGATCGCTTTCGCTGCAATAGGACTCGCTACTTACAATGCTGCTGTGCTCGTATACAATGCCCGGGTCTCCATGGCTGCGAAATCTACTGTAATATGGAATGCCGCTGTTAAGTTCTTGAACGGTGTCGGTCCGGCTGCTAAACTGATGTTCGCAGCTCTTGCCAACGGTATCCAGTATTTTACAAATGGACTTCAGGTTAATTACGACATGCAGATGCGCTGGCAAAAGGCTATGGCTGCTATGAAGATGACTTCTTGGATCGGTCTGATCACTACGGCTGCATCTGTCCTTTTTATCCTCGGTCAAAGATATTCCGATATGCAACGCAAGATGAAAGAAGCAAATGAACAGCGCAAAAAACAGATACGGGAAATGACAGACATTTCAAAGGCTGCTTTGGAAAAATATTCCGAGGAGATCTCAAAACTCAAATATCTGTATGATGCTGCAAATAATGAAGCTAAATCCAAGGAAGAGAGGATTAAGGCTGCAAGACAGTTAATCTCTTTATATCCGGATCAGTTCGGACAAATGACCACGGAACAGATCATTCTCGGGAAAGCTAAGACCGCATATGATGAACTTACTAAATCCATCATAGCAAATGCGAAGGCAAAAGCTGCTGCAGAAAAGGTTCTCGAAAATGAGAAAAAGATCCTCGAGCTTGAGCAGCAACTTGAGGAAAATCGGAATACATTCAAGGAAGCTTCAGAGGAGAAAAGGCTGATCGATGCCAGAAATCGCGCTCAGGCAGATCGTGCAGGTGCGTCTGCTTCATCAGTAGCCGGAGCCATTGCCATGCAGGGAGGTGGTGCTCAGGAAATGTATCGACCTGAATCAACTTCAGACCAAAGAAGCAAGATGAAGACCGCAGCTGCAGGGATGAGGTCTAATAAGTCGGATATTCAGGAACTGAGAAAAGCTAATGAGAAACTTTCCAGAACATATGCGTCATCTAAAGCATTTGCAGACACATATTTCTCCGATGACGGATCAGACCCGGAAGATCAGGAAGAACCGGGAATAACACCGGGACTTTCTGATAAGGAGAAGAAGAAACTTGAAGCTGAAGCGAAGCGCGCCGCAATAAAGGCTCGCAAGGAGTTCAAGGAGGCTCTTAAAAGCATAGAGGCTGAACGGGACAAGGAACTTGCCCGCATTCTCGCTGAGCGTGCTGTGGGTGATCTGGACTATCGCAAATATCAGGAACAAAAGTATCAGATTGAAGATAAGTTCTTTAAGGACTCGATAAAGTTGTATGAACAGCATAACCTCAAGGAGGATGCTGATCATGCGGAATTGCTCAAGAAACGTTTGGAACATGAGGCTCGATATAATGAGCAGCGCATTGCATTGAATAAGGAAGCAATTCAGCGCATCGCTACCGTCGAGGAAAGGGATATCAACGCACGCTATGCGTTCAAAAGTAATAAGACTCTTGCCGATGAACTGAAACTCAAAGAAGAACTTATGACTGTGCGTTACAATGCTCTTGCCGATGAACAGAAGCTATATGACAAAGGAACTAAGGAATATGAGGAGATGGAGCGGAAGATCCAGGATCTTCTCTATTCAGATATGATGGATAAGAAAAAACTTCTCGCTGCAAAGGCTGACGAGTTCCAAAAGAAGTGTGATAAGCTTTCTGTCAAAGAGAAATATGATCTCGAGATGAATGCACTCAAGACTCTTTATGATCAAAAATATATTTCTGAGGCTCAATATCAGAAATGGAAAGCGGCTCTGGAAAAGGATCAGTCTAAAGATCTCAAGACTGAACGGAAGTCTCTCCCGGGTGCGGTTCCTGAAAATGACGGAACAAAGGCGCAGGAGATCCGCTTTAATTTCAATCAGCAGAAGTCCAAGCTCGATGATGCATTGAAAAACGGCACTATCGATGCCGATGAATACGCCACACGTCTCTCAAGGATCAAGGCAGACATGAATGCTGCACTTGTGGACCCTCTCAGGACGGCACAATCAGAATGGGTGCAGATGCTCACGACTGCTTATCAGGCTTGGGCTGATTTCGCTCAGGCTATCAAGGATCCGGAGGGAGACCCGTTCCACGCCATAGCGAACGGTATCACGGCTGCAGCTGGAATAGTGACCGCGATCATGTCTCAGATCACGGAGTTCCAGAAAGCGGAATATGAGATGCAGGCGGCTGCAGTAGAAAAGCGTTATGACCGGGAGATCGCTTTTGCCGAAGGCAATGCATATCTGGAGAAGAAACTGGAGAAGGAAAAGCAGGAGGAACTTGATCGTCTGAAAGCTGAGCAGTCGAAGAAGAATTTCCAGCTGCAGGTGATAGCCACCATCGCCCAGACCGCGGCAAACGCCGTTCAGGCTTATTCCGCAGGTCTCTCGATTGGTGGTCCTGCCGGTCTGATCATGGCTCCTGTTGCAGCAGCTTTGGCTGTTGCTCAGGGTGCCGTTCAGATAGCGTTGCTGAAGAAACAGCAACAGGCGGCTGCGGCTGTCGGGTATTCGGAAGGCGGTTTTACTCGCCCGGGACGAGCCGATGAACCTGCCGGCATTGTTCATGCCGGGGAATGGGTGGCTTCACAGAAGCTCGTGAATTCCCCTAACGCAAGACCGCTGATCGAAATGCTGGAGTATGCACAGCGGAACAACAGGATCGGATCCATCTCCATGCAGGATGTGTCTCGGTCTGTGGCTGCTCCTATGTTCAACGCTTTCGCTCCGGCACGACAGCAGCCTGTGATAATCCAGCAGACTCCGCCGGCTCCTCAGGTCTCTGCCGATCCGAAACTGTCGGCTGCAATATCTCGCCTGAACAGACGGCTCGACAGTCCGTTTGTTACGGTCAATTCCGTTACAGGCGAGGGTGGCATAAATGAAGTGGAAAAAAGATATAACCGTATGATCAGAAATAAATCAAGAAGACTCAGATCATGATTAAATTGTTTGTAGAGGGGCGCGAGATTGCGCTGCCTTCTGATATTTCTTTTGAATTTACTTCCGAAAACAGGCTGTTCTCGAATGCGGATGGGTATTCTTTTGACATCGAGATTCCACTCAAGGAGTCGGCAGTGAATTCCGAGGTGTTCGGGATTGTCTGGCGCATGGATGCGGATCTCGATACTCTTAAGTTTTCTGCAATGCTTGTGACTCCACAGGTTACTATGCAGGGTATAGTCGCAATAGTGTCTGTTAACGAGTCTACACTTTCCATACAGTTTCTTGAGGGCAGAAGCGTGCAGAATTTCGAAAAGGATCTGGAGGAGATTTATGTCAATGAGATTGAAATCGTTCCGTTTGATGTTCCGCTTGCCTCTGCTCCTCCGGCTCAGCATTGGATGTCTTATGATCAGGGAGCCGAGGCGGTAGCTATACCTTGGGTTAACGCTAATTCCGGCATCGTGCAGAATAATGTCGTGAAGGAGAACGGCATCTGGAAATGGGATCCGGACAACAGGGGGCTGTCTTATATGCCGTATATCACTGTCCTTATCCACCGCATTTGCGACAAAATCGGGTATTCCTGTGATATCCGGTCTCTGGAAGAATCCAGGTTCCGGCATCTTCTTGTCTGCAATGCGCTTCCGGCGGCTCTTGCTGTGTCTGATTACACAGCTGCTTTGCCGCATTGGACTGTCAACGAGTTCTTCGAAAATCTCGAAATTATTCTCAGAGGTGAGTTCGAGATTAATAATGTCGCCAAATCTGTATCTTTCAGATTTACGGAGGATATCCTTGCCGGTATCGCACCGGTCGATGTCGATATGGTGGTCGATGAGTTCTCGGCGGACATCGATACTATGAATGACGACAAATCGGATCTTGACCTGCTCAAAAATATTTCTTTCAAGGATAATGGTTCCCGGTTCTGGAAGATTCATTCCTGCGACTGGTTTGTGAATCTGAGGAAAAAGAACCCGAACAGTTCCTCGGGATGGATCATGCCTGGATCCGGTTATATTGTCGGAGATGACGGGCACAGATATCCGGAAGGGGAAAGAATATACAAATGCCTTGTCGAGTTCGACTCCATGGAGGAGTTCGTCTCTAAATTCAAGGCTTACGAGTTCTTCGGTTTCCATAGGAACGACATTGTGCAGCGGAATCTTTATTATATCCGGGAATTCGATGCTTATTTTATCTTCCATTCCACGGATTACGTGGAGATCCCGGGCAAGGGATGGTTCCACCATTACGAACTTATTCAGGTTAATGTGTTCGGGGATTATATCGTGGATCCGGATGACGATGACTCTGTCGAGATTCAGACTGTCCCGGTGCCTGTCGATATGGCTGAGTTCAATTGTGCTTTCCTCTACTTTTCGAATTCGGACGATTCTTCAGTCTCAGGAGATGAAGTACTCAATTTCGGAACAGATAAAGATCTGTGGGATGGCAGCGGCAACCCGACGCAGGAATGGATCGATATCCAGAAGGCGGTGCAGCCTCTCGTCTATCAGAGTATCGAAGCCGGAGAAAGTTCCAAGTCGGAGTATTTCGATAAGCTTTACCTCGGATTCTGGCCGGGGTACCAGCCGTTTCATGATGTAATAGGGTTATGCCCTGTCACTTCTAACGTTGTCGTATATGATTATTTCAAATATATGCCGTTCCCGGATTTCTCTCTCCGTATAAACCATGGATTTGCCCGGGGAGTGGAAGGTTATCTCTCTGTTGATCCGAAAAAACTCTACAAGTTTTCTTTCTTGTCGGATTCCCTTCCGTCTCCACGTGCAACTTTCTTTATAAAAGGGAAAAGGTATGTATGCTCTAAACTTACAGCTTCTTTCTCGCAAAACGGGATGTCGAGGCTGATCAAGGGTGAGTTCTATAGGTTCTGATCATCTTCTAAGGCTCCTTTGAAACTTTTAGTCTCGGCGTGCACGCTCTTCTCCACGCCGAGATATCTGTTTGTCGTAGACACATCCGTATGCCGTGCCTGGTCCCGGGCTATCACTATACCCTCCGAATTGGCAAGATCGCGGATGCCGGTGTCTTTCAGACTGTAGAACTGATACTCTTTACCCCATCCTAATTTCTTTCGCATCCGCACCCATCGCTTGTTGAACTGGTCCGGTCCCGCTTTCTCCGGATTTGGCATAAATCCCTTGCCAAACAGATACCAGTCTCCGGGACTGCGGAATGTGTCAAGATCTATCATCGTCCGGATGATCGTCTCGTTTAATCCGACATATCCGTCGCGCTTGTTTTTGCTGAATTCTTTCGATATGAATACGCGCTGCTCTTTTATCTCTATGTCACGGAGCCGGAGATTGCTAAGCTCTGTAGGACGTATAAATGTGAAATATTCCATCATTACCGCAAGCAGGAAGTGTGGATCTTCCTGCTTCAGATGTCGGTGCAGCTTTCGCATCATCTGATCTGTCAGAGGTTGACGAAACTTCGAGTCTTCAGGAAGCTTGGGAATCCCTTCTGCCGGATTACTGTCGATGTATTTCCGCTGTACCATGAATTCCCCGAATGCGGAACACCATCCTTTGTAATTGTTGCGAGTCCTCGCCCCGCTGTCGCGGTCGAGCAGCACCCAGTCAAGAAAATCTATTACAAACGCCTTGTCGTACTGGTAGGCGTAACGTATCGGCTGGAGCCTTGTGGAATTGTATTCCTCAAGTATATTGCAGCGAGAGTTATAGCACTGCTGCGTTTTCTTCCGCCCTGTCCTTCCTATGTATTCCTTGTATTTCTCGATGATTGTCTCTATCGGGGTGAATCCTCGGCTCGTTGCCGCATCACACCATGGATTCCACCCGCTCAACAGCTTTTCCGTCAATGTACTTATCAGTACATGTGCATGTCGCCTCTGAGCAACTTTTGTTGATATGTGGTCAAGATGGATCTTTTTCCGGCGAAGCTCGCCGCGCATCGGATCATACGCGTAAAAATCAACATATACTTTCTTCCCGGTGCCGTGGAAGACGGGTAACCTGTACCCTATTATTTCACTGTCCGAATTGCGTCGCCGGAGGGGCAAATTTTTTTTTGACATATCGAATTTTTCTTCCGAAAAACCCAACGTGCCGGTTACTTTTTTACGCATTGCCGGAATCTCTTTCCCGATTCCGTCTACAACGCGTCTATACTCTTCTTAAAGAAAAACGCTAATCACCTGTATATCAGATAATTAGCGTCACTTCAGCGGAGAGAGAGGGATTCGAACCCCCGGAGGTGTTACCCTCAACGGTTTTCAAGACCGCCGCAATCGACCACTCTGCCA
>ERZ778511.1549-NODE-1549-length-15165-cov-4.497088_pt1 | contig 15165 bp, 14 predicted proteins | sample MGYA00510347_ERZ778511 | MGnify/ENA primary metagenome ERZ778511 (study PRJEB29527, sample SAMN07138967) | mouse gut metagenome | material: feces | host: mouse | place: China:Nanjing | collected 2016-01-25 ...
GCAGTTGGCCGGAATATGCCGCCAGCCTGGTATGCGGGCAGATGTATTGGGATTTCCGCCATGGCTCCAAACTGCCGGTCCTTGAGGAAGGACAGGAACTGTGGATGCGGCTGGTGCGCAATCTGCTGGACAATGACAACGCCTGGGGGAGCGGCCTCTGGTATGTGCCCCCGCGCAGGAAGGCGTTTCTTTTATGGCCGCCGGAATTCAAACAATATCTGACCCGCTGGGACGGGCCTGTGGGCTGTTTTGCCACCGACGAGATTACGGTCATGGGCAAGCCGGTGGGCTGGTGTTACCGGGAAGAGCCGGATGATGGGGTCCCGGACAGCGGTTGGCGCTTTTTCTCAGGGGAAGAGCCCGAAGGCTATACGGACGATCCGTCAAATACGGAAATCTGTGAACTGAACTGTATCTGTAATTATGATCCGGATGTGATGCCTCTGCTTGCTGCCCCTTATGGCAGTGCGTTTGCCAGAGGAAAGAACGGAAAATTCGAGAAAGCTGCGTTTCCCCGGCTGGATTGACAAAGGGAGGGCATAAAACGAAGAGAGGCCGTCCGCGCCTCTCTTCCTGACAACGCGGTGAGAAATGCGGCGGCAGATTCATCCGGTCAGAGCCTTCCCCAGAAAAAACAACGCAGGTATCAGCAGCGCCGGCAGCATATTCATGGTTTTAAATGGTTTTATTCCCAGAATACTGATGCCGGAGGCTGCAATCAGAAAACCGCCTGTAATGGACAGCTCGGTCATAAATTCCGGCGTCAGGAATCCTTCTGCAAATCCTGCGCAGAGGTAGATGCTGCCCTGCCAGAGAAACAGGACAAGGGCTGCCAGTGCGATGCCAATACCATAGGTGGATGCCAGTACCATGGAAGTGACCAGATCCAACGTACCATTGGTGAAGAGATAGGTATGGTCATCGTTCAGTGCACTCTGTATGGGGCCCAGAATAGAGAGCGTGCCGATACAGAAAAGCAGGATTGCAGTGGAAAGACCCTGGCCCAATCCTTCATTTCCCGTGCGGCTTACCAGCTTCTGAAATTTTCCGTCGATGTCCAGCCAGCTTCCAAGCAGGCTTCCGGCGGCCAGGCTGACAATAAACAATACCGGATACCGGCTGTCCGGCATATTGTTGACGATGGAATTGATGCCGATACCGGCGGCAGCCAGTCCCATGGCATCAAACATCACTTTTTGCTGCTTTTCTCCGATATTCTTCCTAAACAGGCTTCCCGCCAGGCTGCCGATGAGGATGGCTGCCGTATTGTAGATTGTCCCTGTCATAAGTCTCCTCTTTTCTCGTTTATCTGTATCGTTTCTGTTTCATTATAAAGAATCCCATAAAAAATGAAAAGGAATTTTTTCGGGGAAATATACGTTGTGGACGGAAGCGGTCTGTTTTATAATCAGAACAATGAAAATACCGTTTAAAATGCTTAAAACAGAAAGGAATTGAACATGATATATACAATCACATGCAATCCGTCACTGGACTACACCGTATCGGTGGAAAATTTCGCACTGGGCAAGACCAACAGAACTTCATCGGAGCAGATATTCCCCGGTGGAAAAGGGATCAATGTATCCATGATGCTGGGCAGTCTGGGTATGGAGAGTGTTGCCCTGGGTTTTATCGCCGGTTTTGTGGGCGAAGAGATCGAGCGGCAGACGAAGGCAAAAGGGGTGCACACAGAGTTTATAAGGCTGCCCTTTGGCAATTCCCGTATCAATCTGAAACTGAAAAATTATGACGGAACGGAAATCAACGGTATGGGTCCGGCTGTCCCGGAAGAAGGGCTGGCAGGGCTGTATGAGCAGACGGATGGTCTGCGTCAGGGAGATGTGCTGGTGCTGGCCGGCAGTGTGCCGGGAAGTCTGCCTGTGGATCTGTATGCACGACTGCTGGAGCGGTTGTCGGACAGAGGCGTTTTGTGTGTGGTGGATACGACGGGGCCGCAGCTTTGGGAGGTTTTGCCCTATAAGCCGTTTCTGATAAAGCCCAACCGGGACGAACTGGGCGAACTGTTTGCGACGACGATACGTACCAGACAGGAGGCTGTCCCCTATGCGGTAAAACTGCATGATATGGGGGCTGTCAATGTATTGGTGTCTTTGTCGGGACAGGGAGCCGTTCTGGTGGATGCAGACGGGATGGTCTATGAGTGTGAAGCCCCGAAAGGCAGATTGGTCAATGCGGTGGGCGCAGGAGACTCTATGGTGGCAGGATTCCTGACCGGATGGCTTATGGAACAGGACAGCCGTCACGCTTTTTTCATGGGGCTGGCCGCAGGAAGCGCCAGTGCATTTTCAGAACATTTTGCCACAGGGGAGGAAGTGAAAACAGTTTTCAGACAACTTGCCGAAAAGAACCGGATTTGATAATTTTTGGGAAAGGACTAAAGTCTCACACAAAAATACCGATACAAATAGTGAAAAGTAATTACGCAGGGGATCCATGGAAGGAGGAGTTTTATGCGTATCGAAACCTATACACAGGTACAGCAGCTTTATCAGACAAAGAAGATTGCGAAAACTGACAGAGCGGCGAAAGGCAGTTTTTCTGACCAGCTGCAAATTTCCAACATGGGGAAGGATATCCAGACTGCGAAACAGGCGGTAGCCAATACGCCCGATATCAGAGAGGATATGACGGCGCCGATAAAAAGCGCCATACAGAGCGGGAACTACCAGGTAAGCGAAGAAAGCCTGGCGGCGAAGCTTTTTCAAAAATATAACGAAATGAGGTAATTCCGGTGGCAAGTCTGGTTGAAAACTTAATTTCCGTTTTGGAACAGGAAAATACAGAATATGAAGCATTGCTGGAATTATCAAGAAAAAAGACGCCTGTGATCGTACAGGGCGATATTGTACGATTACAGGAAATCACGGATGAGGAACAGGACATTATCGACAGGATTTATAACCTTGAAATGAAAAGAGAGGGGCATGTCCGCGATATTGCCGATGTTATCAACAGGGATGTTGGAGAGTTAAAACTGGAAAACCTGATTCGGATACTGGAGAAAAGTCCGGGAGAGCAGAAAGCCCTTTCGGAGGTGCATGATAAGCTCCGCAGCACATTGACGCAGATGCAGGACATTAATGCGCAGAACCGGGAATTGCTGACGGGGGCGCTGGAGATGGTGGAATTTGATTTAAACCTTCTCCAGTCCGTGCACAGGGCGCCGGAAACAGCCAATTATAACCGGGGCGCATACAATGCCGGGAGTATGATGGGGTCAGACAGAGGGCGTTTTGACGCAAAACAGTAAGTTGATAAAGGGGTGATATAAATGTCGTTAATGTCAAATTTATTCGTAGGGCAGTCGGGCTTGCAGACAAGTCAGAATGCGTTGAACACAACCGCTCATAATATGTCCAATCTGGACACGACAGGCTATACACGGCAGCAGGTAATGCAGGGTGATATGCACTATAACACCGTCTCCAAAAATCCTGCGGCCATTTCTTATAAACAGATCGGTCAGGGTGTCGTATATTCCAAAGTAAGACAGGTAAGAGATGTTTTTCTGGATCAGGCATACAGAAGAGAATCCGGAAGAAGCGCGTATTATACCACTTCTTATGAGACGATGTCACAGGTAGAAACCATCCTCGGAGAGATGCATGGGGCTACCTTTAATACTTCTATGGACAATATTCAGCGGGCGATTGATGAACTGGCAAAGACACCGACGGATTCCGTAGTACAGGGACTGGTAATCCAGCGGGCTGCCGCATTCCTGGAAAGCGCACAGGGCGTTTATCAGGGGCTGTGCGATTATCAGAACAATCTGAATGTGCAGATCAAAACCGATGTGGAGAAGATGAATGAGTACGGGAAGCAGCTATTCGCGCTGAACGAGCGGATTGTCCGGGTGGAAGCGGGCGGCAGGGAAACAGCCAACGACCTGCGTGACGCAAGGAACCAGATACTGGATGAACTGGGCGCGATGGCCAGGATCTCCTACAAAGAGGATAGCTTCGGTAACGTAACCGTACAGTTGGAAGGTCATGATTTCGTTTCCAGAAACATGGTTTTCGAAATGGGTGTGGAGCAGGATAATATTACCGGATTCTATACACCTTTCTGGAAGATGGATGCAAGTTTTACCGTAGATGGCAATGGAAACAAACATTACAATACGGAAGGCGCGGAAGTCTATAATCTGCGCCAGACCATTTCTTCTGCTTCCAATACGGATATAGGCAGCACGAAGGCAAAGCTGTTGGCCAGAGGCACAAAGAGGGCCAACTATACCGATCTGCTGGATGAAAATGCTTATGACAAGGATATTTCCCAGTCCATTATCATGAATATGCAGGCGGAGTTTGATCAGCTGATTCATGCCGTTACAACCAAGATTAACGGTATATTGGCTAAAGCAGCCGATCCTAAGACCGGCTATATGTGTGAAAAGGTGATGGTAAACGGTGAGGAGACTTACCAGCCCATTCAGCTATTCCAGAAGAAAGCCTCGGATGGCTATACCTACAATACGAACACAGAACAGTGGGAATATAACGAAGAATTTGATAAGAGCAAATTCAAGGGCGGTATTACAGATACGGAGAATCTGTATACCACAATGAATATGATTGTGAATCCGGCTTTATTAAAGGAGCCTACCAAACTGGGGCTTTTGCGTCCGGACGGTAAAGAAGATTTTGCAACGGCAGCAGAACTGGCGAAAGCATTCCAGACGGAAGAACTGAACCTGAATCCCAATGTCAAGATGAAAACCAATTATGCGGATTACTATTCCGATCTGGTGTCTCAGGTGGGAAATACCGGTTCCGTGCTTTATAAAATCTGTCAGACACAGTCGGATACGGTGGAGGCAACCTGTTATGCAAGGGAAGAGGTCATGGGTGTTTCTTCCGATGAAGAAATGACCAATATGGTTAAATTCCAGAATGCTTACAATGCAGCCAGCCGTTATATCAATGTAGTCAATGAGATGCTGGCGCATCTTCTGAACAGCCTTGCAGGCTGACGGGGAGTAAAGGAGGAAGGGTATGCCATCTACATTTTTTGGCTTAAATACAGCTTATTTGGGACTTACGGCAGCCAATGCTGCGATCAATACAACCGGCAACAATATTTCCAACGTAAATACCGATGGGTACAGCAGACAGCATACAGTGCAGCAGGCCAGTGAAGCATTGCGGACATTTACAAGCTATGGCTGTGCAGGCGCCGGTGTGGATGTACTGGCCATTGAGCGGTACAGAAATGAATATTATGATGTAAAATACTGGGAAAACAATTCCAATGTGGGAGAGTATTCCATTAAATCCTATTATATGAAGCAGATTGAAGGATACTTCCGTGATGACGGCGGTGTTGAAGAAGGCGATCTGAAAGGGTTTAATACACTTCTGGACGAAATGTATGCAGCCCTGGCTGATGTCAAAAAAGATTCCGGAACCGATGATCCCAGACGTGCATTTCTGGGCACGGCGGAATCACTGACAGAATATTTCAATACCATGGCCGGGAATCTGCAGAAACTGCAGAAGGATGTCAATACGGAAATTCGTACCTGTGTGGATCGGATCAATGCCCTGGCCCAGGAAATCGTAACATTGAATAAACAGATCAATGTAATTGAAATCGGCGGCGGCAAGGCCAATGAGCTGCGGGATCAGAGAGCGCTGATCATTGACCAGCTTTCCGAGATTGTGGATGTGGAAGTGGAAGAGCAGCAGGTGACAGACCCGCACAATCCGGGACGCTTTACCGGCGCTACCCGTTTTATTGTCAAGATTGCGGGACGCCAGACATTGGTGGATGACCGTCTTTCCAATTCTTTGTACTGCAAAGCCAGAGGGGATGATGAAAAAGTCAACCAGTCCGATGCGGATGGCCTCTATGATATTTACTGGTCAAACGGCAACCGTTTCAGCCTGAAAAATGCCAGCCTGGGCGGCCAGCTGAAAGCATTGGCACAGCTCAGGGACGGTAATAACGGCGAACACTTCAACGGTACCGTATCTATGGTGGATATAAAGCGGCAGTCGGATGGCGAACGGCACAGTGTTATTTCGATTGATGTATCGGCTGAACATCTGAAGGATATCAATAAATGCACATTGCCGGATAACGGCGGTAAGATCCTGCTGGGAAGCAAAGAATACTATTTTGATTCCTGGACCATGAAATATGATGCGGATACGAAACAGTACAGCTATGATTTTGTTTTGAGCAACCCGCCTAAAAATGAGGATACCAGTATAGGCGGCCTGATTGGCAAGGATGCATCAATCGGTGACCGGGTGGAATATCAGGGTGTTCCCTATTATATGGAACAGATGAATGAGTGGATTCGGTGCTATTCCAGAGCGTTTAACGAGATTATGACACAGGACGGGGCCATTGACAATTATGGCGATCCGGGGCAGAATCTGTTCCGTGCAGATAAGGCCACAGATGATACCCAGTGGAATTTTGATAAATATGGGGACGGAACCCCATCCTATGGAAATAAAAAACTGGACGGCAGTTTTTCCTATACCATTTCTTCTTCGGACGACAGCTATTACTGGCTGACAGCGTTTAACTTCTCCGTATCAGACGAACTGTTAAACGACCCCAATAAGATGGCTACCCATACCGGGAACCAAGATGAAGAGAGCAAATATGATGTGGTGGATGAACTGATTGACCTCAAGACGAATGTAAGTAAAATGGATTTCCGGGGCAGCTCTGCCAGTCAGTTTCTGCAATGTGTTTTGTCGGATATCGCCCTGAATACCCGTCGTGCAGATGACTTTGGGGACAATTACGAGAATATCGCCAAGAGCATCGAGACTCAGCGACTGTCAGTTCACGGTGTGGATGAAGACGAAGAAGCAATCAATCTGGTAAAGTATCGTCATGCATACAATCTGGCATGTAAGATGGTACAGACCTTAACAGAAGTATACGACAGGCTTATCTTGCAGACAGGTGTATAAGGGGGCTGGCTGAGGCGGGCGCTCATGCATGCCCCAGTCGGAATATCATATGCTGTGGGTGGGGGAGACCAGAGCAGTTCAATCATAAGGGAGGACGGAACATGCGAATTACCAGTAAAATTATACAGAACAATGCGCTTTCCAATATTAACAATAATAAACTGATGGAAAATAAATATCAGAACCAGATGTCTACCGGTAAGAAAATATTGAGACCTTCAGAAGATCCGGTTGTGGCCATACGTTCGCTGCGGCTGCGTACGACACTTTCCGAAGTTACCCAATACCGGGATAAAAATGCCGAGGATGCGGACAGCTGGCTGACCCTGACCGAGGACGCCATTAATACGGTCAATGATGTGTTAACCGATATGCTGGCTGAGTGCAATACCGGTGCAGTAAAATTCAAACAGTCCGCTGACAGAAAGACAATCCTGGATCATTTAAAACAGTTAAAGGATGAGATTTATGCCACCGGCGATGCGGATTTTGCGAACAGAGGACTGTTCACAGGTTACCGTACCGGCGTGAAGCTCCGTTTCCAGGGAGATACAAAACAGACCTATAATCCCATTAAGGAGAAAGTGGATAAATCGGCTCTGGATGACATCACCTATATTAAGATGGATAACGGTGCAGGCAGTATCGGCGAAATCAATGCGGGAAATTATACCGATGCGGATTATAGCATTGCAGATACGGATGTGAGCAAGGAAACCGTCCACAGACTCAGGCTTTCTTACGATAAACTGGACAAAGATGTAAAGCCGATTATCGAATATTATAAGGGTGATTCCGGCATTGCCGGAAACGGTCCCCTGAATATACCGGTGATAACCGTATCAAAATATGGTACGGTACTCAGCGATGCGAATGGCAATCCGGTCAATGATACCACTACCACGCCGCCGCCGGCTGAAGTAAAGGCTGATCCATATCAGTATGTGCAGAAACCTTATAAGACAGACGCTGCTGGCAATCTGATACAGCAGACAGGTACAGGAGGCAATCCGGTATTTGATGCAGACGGCAATCCGGTGTTTGAGACGATGGACACTACGCAGCCCTGTGCGGTGTTTATTCCTGAGACCGGTGAATTGATTTTAAATGATGCGGCATATAATACGCTGTCTGCCACCAGAGATTACAGCAGGACGGAGGATGTGAACGAAGGCACCATTTCCATTTCCTATGGTAAGAGTGACTGGAGAAACGGAGACCTGCGCCCGGAACATTATTTTGAATGTGTGGAGGATCCGGACGGAAAGAATATCCAGCACAATACCAGTGATGATCCGGATGATCAGGTAATCTCTTATGATGTGGGCTTTAACCAGGAACTGCGTGTCAATACGCTGGCATCTGAAGTGTACGCCCATGCCATCGGCAGAGATGTACAGGATCTGATTAATACACTGGAGCAGGTACAGGATGTGGAAGCGGCGATCAGTGCTCTCCAGGGGGTGATTGATGATACGACCACATCCGACGCTGACCGGGAAAAGGCTGAAAAGAGTCTGGCGGCAGCCAATAAAACATTGACTTTCCTGGAAGATAAGCTGGAAGTATCATTCCAGCAGGGAATTACAAAGATGCAGAAGCATCAGAAAACCACCACGCTTGCCCTGACTTCTGTGGGTACCCGTTCCCAGAAGCTGGATCTGGTGAAATAGAGGCTTTCTTCTCAGAAGACCAGTTTCAAGGATCTGGTGACAGATAACGAACAGGTGGATACGGCTGAGGCGGCAACCAATCTGTCCAATGCGAAGCTGGCCTATGACGGAGCGCTGATGGCAACCGGAAAAATTACGGAAAACAGCCTGCTGAATTTTATCTGATACATTTAAAGGAGCAGCGTATGAAAATAGAAACCAGGATTTTCGGAGAAATTGAAATAGATGATGATAAAATAATCCGTTTTGCAAACGGGATTATAGGATTTCCGGAATTGAAAGAATTTTCGCTGATGCATGATTCGGAGAACACCGGCGGAGGTGGGATCAGATGGATGCAGTCTCTCCAGGAACCGGCATTTGCCATGCCGGTTCTGGATCCTCTTGTCATTATGCCTGATTATAATCCGCAGGTGGAAGATGAGCTTTTAAAACCGATCGGCAGTCTGGAACCTGACCATATGCTAGTATTGGTCACATTGTCAGTACCGTCCGACATCCGTAAGATGAGTGTTAATCTGCGCGCGCCGATTGTGGTGCATACGGAATCCAGAAAGGCATGTCAGGTTATCGTGGACGATGAAAAATACCCTGTGAAATATCCTATTTATGAGTTGTTGCAGGCAGCAAAGAAAGCAGGTGAATGAGATGCTGGCATTATCCAGAAAGAAAAACGAAGCGCTGATTATAAACAACAATATTGAAATTACTGTGCTGGAAATCAAAGGTGAGCAGGTAAAGCTGGGAATTTCCGCGCCAAGGGATGTGCCGGTGTATCGTAAGGAAGTATATGTGCAGATTCAGGAGGCCAATAAAGAGGCCGTGAATACGGATGGCTTTGAAAATCTGAAACAGCTTCTGGGCTGAAGACCATAGAAGGAAAGCGGGAAAATGTTTATGAATTCTATAAACATTTTCTTTTTTTTGCCGATATTATTTGTAGATATTTAAGGACATCACAGTTAACTGACATCACACGGAGGTGATTAATATGAACATTGAACCGGTAAGCAGTGCCATGACATTTCAGGCACAGACACAAACACAGAAGCCGACAACAGAAAAGGCGGCCCCGGCAGACATGGATGTAACCGCGGCAAATATTGAGAAACCTGTAGACGCATCAACACTTGTTGTTAAGAATGCCGGAGAGGCAGATGGACAGAATGGTCAGGGAAGTCAGGGCGGAGGCGCAAGAGAGCAGCAGTCACAGGAATCCATTAAGAAGATGGTGGATCAGCTAAATAAGAAAATGAGTAATTCTGAGGCCATCTTTGGTATCCATGAGGATACAAACCGTGTCACTATTAAAATCGTAGACAGGGAAACCAAAGAAGTCATCAAGGAATACCCGCCTGAAAAGACGCTCGATATGATCGCCAAGGTGTGGGAGATGGCAGGCATTTTAGTAGATGAAAAGCTCTAGGAGGTAAAAAATATGGCAATGAAAATTTCCGGTATTGCATCCGGATTGGATACTGACAGTATGGTACAGGAGCTGGTCAAAGCATCCAGCGCAAAGAAAGAAGAACTGGAAAAGGCGCAGACCAAACTGGGCTGGAAACAGGAAACCTGGAAGAGTCTGAATGCCAAGGTATATAAGTTTTTTAATGATCAGTTGGGCAATCTTTCTCTGGAAGGCTCCTTTGTCAAGAAAAAAACGACGATTTCGGACAGCAATATTGCCAGTGTCATTGCCAGTGATACGGCAGTAAACGGTTCCCAGTCCCTGGCCGTTAAGAAACTGGCAAAGGCAGGGCGTCTCACCGGCGGTAAGCTGAGCGATGACAAGAGTGTGAAGGGTTCCACCACATTGGCTGCTTTGTCAGCGAAATCCGGCACTGCGCTGGAGGCTACAGATACGTTTAGCCTGCGTATTAAAGTAGGCGGAAAAGAGAGTACCATTGAACTGCGGGGTTCCTCCACAATAGATGATGTACTGAACAGCTTAAAAGGTGCGGGGCTGACAGCCAGCTTCGACGAGACCAATCAGAGAATCTTTTTGAGTTCTGCAAATACAGGGGCAGAGAACGATTTTTCTCTGACAGCAGGTGATCTGAATGGCCTGAAGGCTCTGAACAGTATGGGGCTTTTGAGCAGGAGTGATATTTCGGATGAATCCAACGCGACCTATCAGGAATATGCTTTCTGGGCCAGCGCTTATGAAAAGCAGCCGGATGGCAGTTATGTATTAAATGAGTCAGTTCTGCAGGAACGGATTGCAGAGAAGACAAAAGAAAAAGCCGAATCCATGCTGAAGGAGCTGGAGTCTTATAAGAGCGAAGTGCAGAGACTGCGTGAAGAGAGAGGAAAACTCACGGAAGAAGGCGCTCTGCAGAAGAACTTCGTGGAATCACAAGCCGCTCAGAAGAAACTGGCCGATGCTGCCAATGTGCTCAAAGATTATTACGACGGCGTAGTGAAAGCCAATGATGCAAAGATTGCAGAACAGCAGGAAATCGTTGACAATGCAGATGGTTCCCATACGCCCGACGAAATAGCTGAAGCAACAGCTAAAATAGAGGAACTGAAAAAACAGAATGATGCGAATAAGGAAAACCTTGTACAGGCCAGCCAGGCATATGCAATCGCGTCTTCTGCAGCCAACGCCATGGGCTCCAGTGTGCCGACCACAGCACCTTATAAACTGGAAGAACAGGTGGATAAGGAAAACCGTGCCTTTGCGGAAGTGGCGCATGAGGCATTACACAATATGACGCTCAGCGCAGCCAGTGAGTCCGCAGTACGTGTTATGGGTTCGGATGCTGTCATTTCTTTGAATGGCGCGGAGTTTACATCCGATTCCAACACCTTCAATATTAATGGACTGACCATTACTGCCAGCGCTGAGAGTGCGGTTACAGCCAGAGATGATGACGGAAACCCGGTTAGCTGGGCTGAGACAACCATTAATACGGCTGATGATATTGATGGCATCTATGATATGGTCAAGAACTTTTTCAAAGAGTACAACGACCTGATCAAAGAGATGGATACACTTTACAATGCGGAAGTGGCCAAAGGATACGAACCCCTCACTGACGAAGAAAAGGAAGCTCTGTCCGAGTCAGAAGTGGAGAAGTGGGAGACAAAGATTAAAGATTCCCTGCTTCGCCGGGATGGTGATCTGGGGACATTGATCAATGTATTTAAAACGACCATGCTGGGCACATATAATATCAACGGCAAGGATTACAGCCTTTCCAGCTTTGGTATTAATACATTGAGTTATTTTAAAGCGGCAGAAAATGAGAGAGGTGTGTACCACATTGACGGTGATGAGGATGATGCCAATACTTCTTCCAATGAGAACGCGCTCAAGGCTGCTATCGCCAGCGATCCGCAGGCTGTTGCAGGATTCTTTACACAGCTGAGTAAAGACCTCAAGTCGAAAGTCAATACACTGATGGAACGTACCACATATCGTAGTATGTATAAAGTGTATGATGACAAACGGATGCAAACAGAGTATGATGATTATAAGACAAAAATAAAGGAACAGGAGAAGAAACTGCAGGCTTTGGAGGACAGATATTATAATCAGTTTACACAGATGGAAAAAGCACTGTCCAAACTGAATTCCCAGCAGAGCTATCTCAGCAGCCTGTTTGGAGGCTGACAGGAAAGGTAACGGAATAAACACGGAACAAGGAGGTACCAGGTATGCCATTGCCTAACGCGTATGCGGCTTATAACAGAAACAAAGTTCTGACAGCTTCACCGGCGGAACTGACCCTTATGCTGTATGACGGTGCAATCAAATTCTGCAATTTTGCGATTGCGGGAATCGAGAGTAAAGATATTGAGAAGGCACATAATAACATTATCAAGACACAGAAGATTATTGAAGAGTTTCTGCGTACACTGGATGAAAAATATCCGGTTTACAAAGATTTTGAGAATGTATATAATTATCTGATGGGACGTCTTCAGGAAGCAAATGTCCATAAGGACAAAGCGATTTTGGAAGAGGTGCTGACACACCTGAGAGGTATGAGGGATACCTGGAAAGAAGTAATGAATCAGAACAATACACACAAGCCCAAGTGAGGATGAAAATGGCAGAAATTGGACAATACGTGGATATCCTGCTGGAAAGTCTCAGGAAAAAAAAGAGTATACTTCAGAGACTTCTTGAGGAAAATGGCAAACAGGAAGAAGCAATTAAAGAGAACAGCGATACCACAGTCTTTGACCGGATTGTGCAGACAAAGGGCTGCTTTATTGCGGAACTGGAATTGCTGGACAGCGGATTTGAGAAGATCTATGACAGAATCCGGGATGGATTGTCGGAGGAGAAGGCTGTATTTCGCAATGAAATTGCTCAAATGAAGCAGTTGATTTCGGAAATAACAGATTTAAGCGTCAGCGTCCAGACATCAGAGCGGAGAAATAAACAGTTGATAGATAACTATTTTTCCTATGCCAGAGGCAAAATACGTCAGGCCAAAAAAAGTGTCCGTGCGGCAAATGACTATTATAAAAATATGAGTCAGACCAATTTTGTGGATCCACAGTTGGTGGATCGAAAGAAATAAAACGATAACTGAAAATTTCAGAATCGGATAAATACAGGCGGTTTTCGTTTCCACATAAAAGTGCGGGAGTGAAGGCCGCTTTTGTTTTTTCATAGGAAAATGCGTCCTATGAAACAAAAGGGATGCGCAGCTTCGCGCGCGGAACAAAAGCAGCGCTTTCTATTGTTTTTCATCCACAATAATTTCCACTTGCACATTTCCAAAACCATGGTATAATATATTTTGATATTCAAAGTATTTGAAGTGCAAAACATATTGGATGTTTAAAGCAATGATCATATAAGAGGAGAGGACCGCAGTTATGAATTGGGATGAAGCGATTAAGAATCTGGAGCAGCGAAGAGAGAAGGCATTGCAGGGCGGCGGACAGGCAAAGATTGATAAACAGCATAAATCAGGCAAGCTGACAGCGCGGGAACGGATTGATATTCTTCTGGATAAAGGTACATTTGTGGAAATAGACGGAATGATGGAGTCCAGAATTGATGATTTTGATTTGGACAAGCGGAGAGTGCCGGGAGACGGTGTGGTAACCGGATACGGGGAGGTTGACGGCCGTCTTGTCTTTGTTGCCAGTGAAGACTTTACGGTAATCGGCGGTACGCTGGGAGAATATCATTCTTTTAAAATCTGCCGGATACAGGATATGGCCATGCAGATGAGAGCGCCTCTTATTTGCATCAATGACAGCGGCGGCGCCCGTATTGAGGAAGGTATTTCTTCTCTCAGCGGTTACAGCGGAATGTTCCTGCGCCATACAAAGGCGTCCGGTGTGATTCCTCAGATCGCGGTGATTCTGGGGCCCTGCTCCGGCGGTGCTTGTTATGCGCCGGCGATCTGTGACTATATCTTTATGGTAAAGGATATTTCCAAAATGTTTATTACCGGACCCAATGTGGTTAAGACGGTGATTAATGAGGAAGTATCGGTTGAGGAACTGGGCGGAGCAGATGTACACGCAAAGAAAAGCGGCGTTTCTCATTTTACCTATGATACGGAAGGCGAGTGCCTGATGGGCGTTCGAAAACTTTTATCCTATCTGCCCAGCAATAATGAACAGCAGCCTCCGGTCATCAAGCCCATTCGTGAAAAACAGTCTCTTCTGTTTGCCGTCAACAAGATGCTGAACAAGGTGGGAAATTTCGGAAAGACCTACCTGGAAAAGAACGATGATCAGTGTGCAAAACTCCGGGATATTGTACCGGACAATTCCAGACATCCTTATGATGTAAAAGATGTAATCGACTGTATTGTAGATAATGACAGCTTTTTTGAAGTACAGAAAGATTTTGCCATGAATGTGGTAGTGGGTTGGGGCCGTATGGAAGGCAGGACGGTAGGCTTTGTGGCCAATCAGGCAAATGCCAGCGCCGGTTCTCTGGACTATCATGCATCTGACAAGCTGGCAAGATTTATCCGGTTCTGTGACTGCTTCAATATTCCGCTGGTAACGCTGGTGGATGTGCCTGCCTTTCTGCCCGGAACCGCGCAGGAGCACAGCGGCATTATCCGTCATGGTGCAAAGGTGCTGTATGCATATTCCGAGGCAACTGTGCCCAAGATTTCCATAATCATGCGGAAAGCCTATGGCGGGGCCTATATAGCCATGAACTCCAAGGAAATGGGCGCCGATCTCGTTTATGCATGGCCCATTGCGGAAATTGCGGTTATGGGCGCTGATGGCGCGGTGAATATTGCATTCAAAAAGAAGATAAAAGCGGCGAGTGATCCGGAAGCCATGCGCGAACAGTGTAAGAAAGAATATGAAGAGAGATTCTTAAATCCATATGTGGCTGCGGCAAGAGGCTATGTGAATGAGGTGATCAAACCGGAAGAAACCCGGCTCTGTATTCTCAAGGGTCTGCGGGGGCTGGAAGGTAAAAAAGTGGATACACCGAAAAAGAAACATGGAAATATTCCGTTGTAATCAAAAAAGAAGGGGCCGTTGCAAAAGTAGCTGAACAATCGCTACTGGAGCAATGGCTCCGTTTT
>ERZ778511.1557-NODE-1557-length-15112-cov-3.956831_pt1 | contig 15112 bp, 12 predicted proteins | sample MGYA00510347_ERZ778511 | MGnify/ENA primary metagenome ERZ778511 (study PRJEB29527, sample SAMN07138967) | mouse gut metagenome | material: feces | host: mouse | place: China:Nanjing | collected 2016-01-25 ...
TTGCCGTCGATATAGATTGCAACATAGTCATCGCTGTCGCAATTCAAATAACAGAGTTGGAAAAACCAGGAGGTATTTTTAATGTCAAATGAAAAAGTAGAAAAGATTGTAGATCTGGTACCATTGATCAGTCAGCTGTTTGAGCATGATGTGTATATTACGGTTATGGATACCGATGGTGTGATCGAGGGGTATTTTGTTCCAGATGATGTAACACCCAAATTTCACATAGGCGACACATTCCATGACCCAAGCGGCGCGTTTCGCGACGTGATCCGTACCGGGCAGGCAAAACATAATTATCTTCCCAAAGATGTGATGGGAGAAGCGTTTGAGGGAATTCTCGTACCGATCCGGGATGGGAACGAGGTAGTCGGGTGTATCACCTGCACGCATTCAGTGGAAAAGAAAGAGCAGATGGCAGACGTCACTGTGAAATTCCAGGAGTCGATGAATATGATCCATTCCTCGATCAAAACGGTCGTGGATGGGATTGCCGATCTGTCCCAGATGATGGCGGATATGAGTGATATGACCAATAACGTCGAGGGGGATGTGCACAATACGGTTGAAGTTGTGAATAAGATCAGCAGCAATGCCTCCCGTTCGAATATTTTGGCGCTGAATGCTTCGATCGAGGCCGCGCGCAGCGGCGAGAACGGCCGGGGATTCGCTGTTGTCGCTGATCAGATGGGCGAATTGGCAAAAGACAGCGGCAATTCGGCAACAGAGATCAAAGCTACGCTGAATACGATTACCGAACATCTATATTCGATCATCACTTCGATCAAGGAAGCGAATGACGTAGCCAAAGAGCATCTGGAAAATGTCAATGTGATCCAGAATACATTGGAAGAGACTCTTGTACTGGCTGGAAAGCTCGAAGAGGATATTCGGAATCAGTAAAGGATAAGAAAGGGGTTCAAAAGAATGAGTAAGTTTACAAAATGGATGTTATTGGCGGCACTGGCAGTCGTCTTCTGCGGAAGCAGTCTGCTTTACAGTGCGCAGGCAGAAGCGGCGAATCCGTATCTGCCGCATTGGGAGCATATTCCAGACGGGGAACCGAAGCTGTTTGAGGATCCAGATAACCCGGGAAAGTACCGCGCGTATATTTACGGTTCCCATGATATTCGGAAGACCGAGTACTGCGGAGATAATTTAGTCCTGTGGTCCGCGCCGGCGGAGAACCTGAATGACTGGCGCTGCGAGGGCGAGATCTTCCGGCATGAGGTTGACGGAGTGGGGGATATTTTCTACGCGCCGGATGTCGTGGAGAAGAAAGATGCCGCAGGGAATAAAGTCTACTACCTGTATCCGAATAACCGTTCGTCAGGACGCTACGATATGATCGCCAAATCGAATAGTCCGAAAGGCCCATTTGAGGTATGTAACTGGAAAGAGGGCAGTACGACAGAGACAGAAGGTGTTCTTGGCTACGATGCCGCGCTTTTTGTCGATGATGACGGAAGGGTTTATGGATACTGGGGATTTGAGTCTTCGGAGATGGCAGAGCTGGATCCGGAAACGATGTGTACGGTAAAAGAAGGATGTAAAGTCCTCACGGAAGCAGACACCGGCATTGACAATTGCAAGACCGGTGATACATTCCGCTTTTTCGAGGCTTCCTCGATACGAAAAGTAGAAGATAAGTATGTATTCATATACAGCCGTAAAACAAATAACGGTGAATTTGGACTGGGACCATCAAACTGTACGCTGGCCTATGCGTATTCAGATACACCGCTGGGGCCGTGGACATACGGCGGCACGATCATTGACGCGCGTGCCAGGGAAACGGATCAGAACGGCAATGTGATCTCTTCCATGACGACAGGAAATACGCATGGAAGTATTTTGGAAGTAAATGGTCAGTGGTACGTGTTCTATCACCGCTGTATTGATAACAGCCAGACGCGCCGTCAGGGCGTAGTAGAGCCGGTGGATGTACGGGTGACAGAAGACGGTAAGGTGGAGATCAAAGAAGCCGAGGTAACGTCACAGGGATTTGAGATCAACGGTCTGAACCCATATAAAAAGCTGACGGGAGGAAGTGCCTGCTATATAACAGGCGGCGCGCAGATCGCGTCCCATTACGACGAGTGGAATCCGGGCAGTAACGCGTACCGTATCTCAAACGGTTCGATCGTTGGTTATAAGTACTTTAACTTTGACGCGGGAAGGGGTACGCGTACGAAAGATATGCTTGCCGTGTCCTTAGTACCGAAAGGAAAGCCGGCGACGATCCAGGTCATGCTTGACCGCCCGTGGGAAAGCGATGGAGGGAAACTGTTAGGCACGATAGAAGTATCGGAATCGGATGATCCAGGCGGAGTGATAAAGACGATCGATGTGGAAGGATTGAGTTCACTGACTGGAAAACACGCGCTTTATTTCGTGTTTAGTTCTTCGAAAAACGGAGCCGTCTGCGAACTGGAGGCATTCCAGTTTGGTGAGGCAACGGTTACGGATGAAGATGAAGGTCAGGATCCGCCTCCGGTACAGACACCGGACGTAACGCCGACGGCTGCGCCGGGTCAGGATCCGTCCAATACGCCTCCGGCGAGTGCCAGCCAGGCGCCGGCAGGGACACCTGTTCCTTCCAATAGTCCGTCTTCGCCTGTTCCGAGTCCTGCTTCTAAAGTGGTAAAAGGTAAGACTTACACGTGCGGAAGTTACACATATAAGGTAACAAATGTAGAAAAAGGGACGGCTGAAGTAACCGGTGTGAAAAAGAAGACACTGAAATCGATCAAAGTTCCGAATACCGTTACGATCGAAGGTGAAAAATTCCGTGTGACGGCGATCGGAAAATCAGCGTTTAAGGGATGTAAAAAGGCGGTAAAAGCGACGATCGGAAAAAATGTGACCGAGATTGGAAGCCAGGCGTTTGCATCTTGTAAAAAGCTGAAAAGCATAACGATCCAGTCGACGTCGCTGAAAAAAGCAGGAAAGAACGCGTGCAAAGGTATTTCGGCAAAAGCAAAGATAAAAGCGCCGAAAAAGAAACTTGCCGCTTATAAAAAAATGTTTAAGGCGCCAAAAGGAGTGAAGTGGAACTCCTAATATCGGTCTGAATGGAACAGATCTCTGGCAGCCATTGATCTCCGTTCCCTGCCCTGTGAGAAGGAAGTTTGTACTTGTACCTCACAGGAGTAAGGAGCGGAGTTTTTTTGCAAAAATTACCAAGAATCACGAAAATCCGGGATGGTTCATCCATTCTCGTTTTGGGTTTCTGATTGACAACAAGGAAAGCAATGTGGTAAGATACTAAGAAAGAAGCAGACGATAGTGAATGAAAATGGAATAAGAGGAGGACGAAGACATGGCGAAAATTGCGATGAAGACACCGCTTGTAGAGATGGACGGCGATGAGATGACCCGTATTTTGTGGCAGATGATCAAAGAGGAACTTTTGTTGCCGTATATAGAATTAAAGACAGAATATTATGATCTCGGCCTTGCTTATCGAAATGAGACGAACGACAAGGTGACGATGGACTCCGCTGAGGCGACAAAAAAATACGGCGTCGCGGTAAAATGCGCGACGATTACGCCAAATGCGGCGAGAATGACGGAGTACGACCTGAAAGAGATGTGGAAATCACCAAATGGAACGATTCGTGCTGCGCTGGATGGGACGGTGTTCCGTGCTCCGATCCAGGTAAAAGGGATTGAACCGTGTGTGAAAAACTGGACGGCCCCGATCACGCTTGCGCGCCACGCCTATGGTGATGTGTATAAGAATACAGAAATCAAAGTGCCGGGGAAAGGAAAAGCGGAACTGGTCTTTACCGCCGAGGATGGAACACAGATCCGGGAAACGATACATGAGTTTGACGGCCCGGGCATCATTCAGGGAATCCATAATACAGAAAAATCCATTTCGAGTTTTGCCAGGGCATGTTTTAACTACGCGCTGGATATTAAACAGGATCTGTGGTTTGCGACAAAGGATACGATTTCGAAAAAGTATGATCATACATTTAAGGATATTTTTCAGGATATTTATGATAACGAGTACAAAGAGAAGTTTGAGGCGGCAGGCCTCGAGTATTTTTACACGCTCATTGATGATGCCGTAGCGCGTGTCATGAAGGCAGACGGCGGTTTTATCTGGGCATGTAAGAATTACGACGGAGATGTGATGAGCGATATGGTTTCGTCCGCATGCGGATCCCTTGGGATGATGACTTCCGTACTCGTGTCACCCGATGGCGCCTATGAGTACGAGGCCGCGCATGGCACAGTACAGCGCCATTATTATAAACACCTGAACGGGGAGGAGACATCGACGAATTCGGTAGCGACGATCTTTGCCTGGACAGGGGCGCTTCGCAAACGCGGTGAGTTGGACGGCATCCGTGAGCTGATGGACTTTGCAGACCGTCTGGAACAGGCGACGCTGAAAACGATCGAGGAAGGAAAGATGACGGGAGATCTGGCGCGGATCACGAGTCTGGAAAACGTGACCGTGCTGAACAGCCAGGATTTCATCCATGCGATTCGTGAAAAGCTGGAAAAACTTTGAAATGTGGTGAGCCAGTGTGCTAGAATACTATAAACACAAATATTATTTTAATGCGGAACACAGCCCGGACACAAATAATCGTCCACTTTTGGACAATGAAAAGAAACACAGCCATACGTTTCAGATTGTTTTATACGTCGGCGCTTCTGATACGGCAGGGCAGCATTTATTTGGCGATATGGATCACAGTGTGCGGGAGTACCTGAGCCAGTATGAGGGCGGATATCTAAACGATATGCCGCAGTTTAGCGGCAGCGGGACGAATATTGAAGACATCGGCGAGGTGTTCTACGAGGATTTGAAGAAACAGATGAAAGACAGAGGGTTTCGGTTATATCAGCTTGAGATTTCGGAAAATCCGCTCTGTGTGTATATCGTATCAAACCGGATCATGCTGCATACGCGCTCTGACCGTGAGAGCAGGCAGGGAATCGAAAATATCCTTGCACAAAAGAAGAAGCTTTTGAACATGATGGATTGTGAAGGGGGAATGTAATATGTATGGAAGGATCAGACGCATAACGGCGCTGGCATTGGTTTGTCTGATGGCAGGTATGTGTTGTCTTCCTGTCATGTCCGATGCAAAAAGCAAAGAAACATGGAAAGTAGGAAATGATGAGGTACAGATAGACGGCTATTACGATGACTGGAAGGATTTTCCCGTCACGGATATCACATACCGCGCGGATAATGCGTATTGTATCCACAAGGGGAATATTTACAGTGACGGCGATTTTCTGTATGTACACGTAAGTATGGATAAACTGTACCGCAGCCAGATGTCGTTCCATACATTTGTACTGCGTGTGAACGATAAGGAGACGGCGATCCCGATCCTGGGAGTCCGAAAAGACGGCTCGATCGACTGGGATGTTCCGATCTACGGAGGAATGTCAGAAGGAACCCACACAAACCTCGCTGTTTTTCTCGGATACTATACGCCGTGCGATAGTTCCGTGGCATTTACGGTCTATGATAAAGATCATTCGGTCGAGACGAGAGGGGACGAGATCGAGTTTTGCATCCGTATGAAAGACATTGCCGACTATTTTCAGATCGAGGAGGACAGCATTGATACGATCGCTGTCTACAATCCGAATATCGGAGCGGAGGCGCTCATCTGCGCAGGTTCTTCCACGGCGCCGATGGCGGGGGCAGCGGCTGGATTCGTTCTGGTTCTCGGTATCACAGGAATACGAAAATATAAAAAGAAAAAGGAAATGGTACGATGAACTGGTTATCTGTTCTGTTCGCAGTTGCATGGGTTTATGTAGTTACCGTTTTAAAAAGGTGTAAATTGGATTTTTGGCTGTTTCTCGTGGGAAGTGTCGGGGTTTTTGTGCTGTGCCTGTTATGGCTGGAGCCGGTTCTCGTCGTTCCGATGCAGAAAGCAGTCGCAGTGGTCTCCGGTTTGCTGGGAGAGCTGACCGGAGTTTTTGAATCTTATTTCCAAAAAGGAATGTTATTTATACAGAACGGTGGAAACAGCCTGTCTCTGTATATTGATTTCGAGTGTTCGGGCATCATAGAGACGTTAGCGTTTTTATCCCTTCTTTGGTTTTTCCCGGTCTATCGGCTGTATGAAAAGATTGTCGTGAGTATCGCCGGGATTTTAGCCATATTTTTCTCAAACGTTTTGCGTATTTATCTGATCTGCCTTTTGATCTACTTTTTTGGAGATGGGATTTATTTTTATGCCCATACGGTGTTTGGGCGCATATTCTTTTACGCATGTACCATCATGCTGTATTTTCTTGTGTTTACAAAGTCACATATCATCAGGCAGAAGGTAGGTGCATTCCACTATGACAGCAATCGTTAATTTGTTTCGGAGTTCCGTGGTCTTCTGGGTTGCATGGATCATCATCCCGCTTCTGATGGAGATCATTCCGACTATTTTCAATTTCTTTATTTTACTGAAGCGAAAGATCGTGCAGCGAAAGGAAAAGGAACTCGTCTATCTCCCCGAGATCACGCTGATCATACCGGTGTATAATTCGGCGGAGACGCTGTATGCGTGTATCCGGTCCGTCCACGATTCGGACTATGATAATAAAATGATCTATATCATGCTCGTCAATAATATGAGCACGGATAACAGTTTTGAAGTGTTCTGCCAGTGCCAGAAAGACTTCCCTGATCTGACGATCAACTGGATGAATTCCAAACAGGGCAAATCCAAGGCGCTGAACCTGGCCCTGTTCAATAGTTCCGGCAAATATATCATGCACATTGATTCGGACGGTATCCTCCATCCGGCCGCCCTGCGCAATATTGTGAAGAAATTTGAGAACCACTCGGATGTGTATTGCGTGACAGGAACGATCATGACCAATCCAGAGCGGATCGACAGCGCCAAAGGCGTGTTCCGTAGGCTGTTCCTGAAGATGGAATTTTTTGAGTACTGTCAGGCGTTTTTGGCCGGGCGGAATTTCCAGTCAGAATTTAACAGTATTTTTACGATGTCGGGAGCCTTTTCCGCGTTTCGCAAATCCTCGATCTTAAAAACGCAGCTCTACAATACGGATACGATCTGTGAGGATACGCATGTCACCTTTCAGATCCGGGATAATCTGAAAGAAAAAGTGGTACTCTGTGATTCAGCTGTATTTTTTGTCGATCCGATCGAGAGCCTGAATAAGCTGTATGTTCAGAGACAGCGGTGGCAGCGGGGGGAAATGGAAGTCGTTCATATGTTTATGCGCAAAGACCTGAATCCGGCAAAAGGATTTTTTTCTAGTTTTGTCATCCGGCTGATCATGTTTGACCACACATTTGCGTTCCCGCGTATGATCTGGTACTTTGCCCTGATCTGCCTGGCATTTATCAATTATCCGATGAAGCTAGTCGTGCAGTCCGTGTTTATCATCTATTTTTTGTATGTCCTGTCTTCGCTGCTGCTCTATTTTTCGATCACGCTCTTTTTATCGAAGTTTAAAGACCTGCGGCGCTACTACGCGAGGAAATGGTACATGATCTTCTTTTTGCCGCTGTTTAACTTTATGGTATTCTGGTTCCGTTTTGCGGGGATCATAAATGCCATCAAGGGTGAGCAGGCGTGGCGGACGAGAAATCTGAACGAGGAGTGGCAGTCGTTCAAGGAAAAAGTGGGAGAGGATTTTTTGTGGCTGCGGACTGGGATTGAAAAGCTGAGAAATGAAGTGAACGAAAAGAATTAGGAATGAGGTATGGTATGAACTGGTTGTCGGGACTTTTTAAAAGAACGGATTCCCGTATGAAAGCAGTGATCGTGCTCGTCGGTATCGCTGTTTTGGCGGGTCTGTGTTTTCTTCTCCATGAAAATAAAAGAAACCGGGAAAGTTATCTGCGTATGTACGAGGAAAGGCAGCAAGCGTATACGGAGCTTTTGAAAAACGGGTTGGAGCAGATCGTATCCGCCGGGGCGGACGAGAGCGCAGTTCGTTCCTGGTTTTCAGAAAAAGCAGAGGTATCGGCGAACAGCTGGGCATTCTGCCTGAGAGGGGAGTCGGTACTGTTTGCCAAAGACGAGCAGACGACGCAAACGCTTCGTGGGATGGAGGACAAGGATGTATTTTTGAAGCAGATAGAAAATCAGGACGCGTTTGTGACGATGGCGGAAGGGCCGGATGGGTATGTGGCCGGCGTCATTACCGCAAAGTCTTACGCGCTCACGCAGGGACAGGTGCAGCAGCATGAGATCTACCTCTATCTGTTCTGGACGGTCATTATGATGGCGGGCGTGATGTCGGTCATCGGGTTGACGGCGAAATTTAATGGGGCAGAGAGGAAACTAGAGACCGTGTCATCTTCGATGAGGCGGCAGAACCGGAAATTGGAGAAAAACGCCAGGCAGGAGGAAGGGGAGGACGAGCCTGTGGCGGAGCAGGATCCCGGAAATCTCTACGACGCGGATCTGATCCACCTCTTTCTGAAAAAATCGGACGATAAAGCGCTGTTTCCGATGCAGATCCTGTTTGCCAGCATCGCTATGGAGAGCCGGTATTACGCGAGGCAGGAGATTTTTGACGCTCTCGGGGGATTGAAACAGTTTCTCGGACGCACGCATGTCGTCGGGGAGATGAAAAAAGGGTGTTTTATCGTTCTGATGTACCGGACAATGCCGGAAAAGGCGCAGTCGGTCATCGATCAATATGAGACGTGGGTACGGTCAAACGGAGACGGAGAGCAGACGAAGCTGGAGCTGTCCGCGCATGAAGTGATGGAAGCACACAGCGCGTTACAGATCTATGAGGAGTATTTGCAAAAGGGAGAGGTGCGAGATGAATAAATACAGGCAGTACCGTTTCAAGTTTTATCTGAATGCCAGACACGCGATCCTGATCAATGGACAACTTGGCGAGATCCATCCGCATACGTGGGAGATCACGCTCGGGGTGATCAAAGGCAGGGATGAGTTTATTCAGTTCCATGCGCTCGAGCAGAAGATCGAAGCGTTTATGGACACGTATCAGGACTGTTACCTGAATGAGGTAGAACCGTTTGACACGCTGAACCCGACCTTGGAGAACTGCTGCCACTATTTCAAGGAACGGCTGAGTGAGATCCTGGCGGCTGAGGGGTGGCTGTTTTTGATGATGGAGATGAGTGAGACGCCGTCACGGTCGTATGTCATCAGTATAGCCGATGAGGGAGAAAGTGACAGGGAGCGCTCGATGAATACGCTCGTAGATATGGTTTTGGAGGACATCAAACGTGAAAAGGATCAGTGACCGCGCGAAACAAAATATGCTTGTCCTCGGTGGATTTGGCCTGTTGGTCATGTCCGCTGTTCTTGTGGTGGCAGTGTTAAACCGGATGGATTTCCAGCCTTCGGGTAATGACATTTGGAGCCATTTGTACAAAGGCGACATTGCCTATCAAAATCTGCTCGAGGGCAGGTATTATCAGCTCTATTCGGAATACTGGTACAATGGAACGCAGTTGTTCCGTTACTGGGCGCCGTTTTCTTATTATGTCATTGCGCTGCTGGAATTTGTATCCGGCGGGGATATTGTCATGGCTTACCGCTATTTCGCGGCTTTTTCGATCATTGCCGGCGGAATCCCCTGGATCTTGTGGGGAAGGGAGTTGAGGCGGCCGGTATTTGCGGCAGTGGTTGCCGTTCTTTGGTTTTTTCTGCCCGAAAATATAAGAGTCTATTTTTGCGAGGGGAATACGCCGCGTATGATGACGGCTGTCGTCATTCCTTATGTGATGTATTTTATGTGGCGTTATCTGCGCAGGGATAAGAGATTTTCCCTGATCGGTGTGATGCTTTCGGTGAGCTGTATGGTTCTCTCCCATGTGATGATAACGGCGATGCTCGGTGTGGCGGTGTTTGTATTTCTCGTCTTTGACTGCATTTCAAATAAGAATGTGAAGAAGGCAGGAAAGACGCTGGCGGCGATGGGGATTGGTCTGATGTTGGCGGGAATCTGGCTGATCCCGGCGCTGTCCGGCGGGATCATGGAAATGGATTCTGCGGCAGGCATCGGCGTGATGGAACTTTGGATGGCGGATTTTTCGACACTTTTAAATCCGATGAACCGGATTAACGGTGTGACGGATACGTTTTATTATGGGATTTCGGTACTGTTTTTGTCTGTGGCAGGAATCGTCCTTGCCGGGCGCAAAAAACGCGCGGGATATTTCGTGTTCGTACTGCTTTTGCTCATGAGTACACCGGCCTTCCTTCCTATTTTATCCAAACTCCCATTGAGTACCATGTTTTGGATGTCGCGGTTTGCTGCGATCGCGTACGGGTTGTTTCTGTTCTCCCTGATGGAATGGCAGACGTTGAAGCGGAAATACTGTGTGGTCGTTTTTCTTATTTTGACGATTGACTGTCTTCCGTCGTTTCATTTTTCCCGCTATGCCACGCCCGCAAGTGAGACAGCGGTCGAGCATGTAAAGATACTAAAAGAAAATACGGCCGGCCGGACCGCTCTTATGGATTTGAGCTCGTTTGGTTCCTATCCGTCGTGGGGACTTAGTACCGGAGACGACGCGGTAAAAAGCACATTCGGGTGGGCCTGGCAGGGGGCTTCGACTTCTTCGAATATCGTGATGTTAAATACGTCGGTCGATTATGAGGCGTATGATTATCTGTTTGACCGCTGTGTTGAACTGGGGAATGATACGGTCCTGCTGAAAAAGGAATGGATCGGAAAAAAGGGTCATACGAGAGAAGAAGTGTTCGCCGGGGGGGAGCGGAGCGGATTTTATCTTTGTGAGGAAACGGATACCGCGTTCATTTTCAAAAAAGAAACACCGGATGCGTTTGGAGTGAAGACAGAATATGACGGCCTGGCAATGGGGCGTTATGCAAATTTGATGACGATGTTTTACCCATCGTTTCAGGAAGGGAATTCCGAGTATATCGACGATTATACCCCGGATCAGCTGCAAAAATACCGCACGATATTCCTCAGCGGTGTATTCTATCACGACAGACGGCAGGCGGAGAAGCTCTTGCGGGACGCGGCGGCATCGGGGACGAGAGTGGTCGTCGATGTGACGCATGTCCAGGAAGACCGCGCGACGAAACAAAAAGCATTTCTCGGTGTCACGTCGCAGCCGGTTACGATCCAGGATAGGTATTCTTCGCTGATGTACGGCCAAAGTGAGATTTTAACAAAAGATTTTCCAGATGAATACGCGGAGTGGTTTACAGGTTATATCGGGGAGGTCACCCATGTGCTCGGGGCGATGCAATATCACGGGCAGGAGCTGACATGGCTCGGGAAAAACGCGACGGATCCGAACATTTATTTTCTCGGACTGAATGTCATGTACCATGCGATCGAGACGGAGGACACCGCGGTGTTCCATGTGATGGATGAGGTGCTTGGTATCGAGCGCGGCGTACTGCCAAAACGGGAGATCGTTCCGATGCAGATCTCGTTCGACAAGACAGAGATCCATATCCATTCCGAGGAGGAAAATGTGAACACGACGCTGGCATTTCAGGACAATTTTGAGTCAGAGTCGCAACTGTGGCAGGAAAACAATCTGCTTTTTGTAAAGGAGAAAGATACAGAGATCGCGATCAGGTATCCGCGAAAAGAGGCGGGAATGGCCGTGAGCATGCTCGGGGTTTTGGCGGCGCTCGCACTCGTTGTTTTGCAGCTGAGGGAAAAGGCGAGAGCGGATAATGTTTGACAAAGATATTTGTTTCTAGTACAATGACAATAGATGAAGGAAAACGGAGGAAAGCATTGATGGATTATACGACGCAGATGGATGCCGCGAGAAAAGGAATTTTCACGGATGCGATGAAGCAGGTTTGTGAATATGAAAAAATGGATCAGGAAACGCTGATGGATCTGGTGGCGAAGGGCCAGATCGCGATTCCGGCCAATAAGAACCATAAGTGCCTGAAACCATATGGGATTGGGAACAGGCTTCGGACGAAGATCAATGTCAATCTGGGAACGAGCCGCGACTGCCTTGACCTGGATGTGGAGATGGAGAAAGTAAAAACGGCTGTCGATATGGGAGCCGAGGCGATCATGGATCTCAGTTCATATGGCGACACCCGGAAATTCAGGAGAAAGCTGACGGCCGAGTGTCCGGCGGTGATCGGTACGGTGCCGATCTATGATGCGGTTGTCTATTACAATAAAGCGTTAAAGGATATTACATCGGATGAGTGGATGGATGTCGTAAAGATGCACGCCGAGGACGGTGTCGATTTTATGACGATCCACTGTGGGATCAACCGGGGGACGGCGGAGCGGTTTAAACAAAACCTCCGTCATACAAATATCGTTTCGAGGGGCGGATCCATCATCTTTGCCTGGATGGAACTGACCGGAAACGAAAACCCATTTTACGAGCGCTATGATGAACTTCTAGACATATGTGAACAATATGACGTGACGATCAGTCTCGGGGACGCCTGCCGCCCGGGAAGCATCGAGGATGCCGGCGACATTTCCCAGATTTCCGAGCTGGTCGCTCTTGGGGAACTGACGGCGCGCGCGTGGAAACACAATGTGCAGGTGATGATCGAGGGTCCGGGACATATGCCGCTCGACCAGATCCGCGCCAATATGGAGATCGAGCAGACCGTATGCAAAGGGGCGCCGTTCTACGTACTGGGCCCTCTCGTTACCGATGTGGCACCTGGATACGACCACATTACGAGTGCGATCGGCGGGGCGATCGCTGCTACATACGGGGCTTCATTCCTCTGCTATGTGACGCCGGCGGAACATCTACGCCTTCCGACCGTCGAGGACGTGAAAGAGGGTATCGTCGCGTCAAAGATCGCGGCGCATGCCGCCGATGTGGCGAAGGGGATTCCGGGGGCGAAAGACTGGGATTATGAGATGAGTGAGGCGAGGCGGAACCTCGATTGGGAAAAACAGTTCGAGCTCGCCATTGATCCGGAAAAAGCCCGCCGTTACCGCTCGGAAAGTACGCCGGAACGGGAAGATACGTGTACGATGTGTGGAAAAATGTGTGCGGTGCGCAACATCAATAAAATACTGCGCGGGGAAAATGTGGACATCATGGAGGATTGATCCGAGGCATAACTACAGCCTGTCTTGCATAAGGTTAAAGGACAACAACTTTGGACTTGTGCAAGGGAGGCTGTTTTTTGTGAAGAGAGGGAAGACATTCTTTCTGGTCCTGGTGGCAGCGGTTTGTGTGGCAGCGGCAATGTGGCTGTACCAGTCATGGAGAGATGAACAGGATATAACAGGTAATATGGAACTGGCAAATGTGTATGTCGTGAAAGAAAAGGGCGACAGGCTGACGGTATATTCGCAGGAAGGGAAATTGGAGTTTGTGGTAAAATCCGATCTGGAGGAAACGGCATACAAGGGGATGGCGGATATCAAAATTGAACGGCAGCAGGTAAAAAAGCTTGTGTGCAAGCCGGAGATCATAGCCGGCAAAGTCCTTGCCGTCGGAGAGACCTTTTTAGATTTAGAAAATTATGGACAAATCCCGCTTGCTGAAAATCCCGGCTGCTTCTCGGTCGGAACGGAGATTGCAGCTTCCTCCCGCGACCATGTTTTTGTCGGTCAGGTGGACGCGCGGTTTGCGGTGGCAGAGGGAAAGATCTGCGGTATATTACTGCCGGAAGAAAAGGTGGCTGCGTCTGAAACGATGCCGGGGGAAGTCTCGATCTCCTCGGAGACAACGTCCCCGAACGGGAATGGGAACCCGCAGGGATCCGCGGGTGAACTAGGGACAAACGGCTTGATCCGTGTGATCATCAAGACGGATGGGTACGCCGCGTATGAGCATGCGGAGGTGAAACTGCGGGGGACGAAAAAAATCTATGTAAAGCGTGGAAAGCAGGAGACGGAAGTACAGCCCGGTGAGGAAGTGTCCTTTACGCCCGATTCCATGAAAGAAAAAAGGGTGAGTATCCGCAGTGAAGAGGGCGGACGCATAGAGGTTTCCTCGATCAACCGCAGCTGTGGCAAACCATTGTATAGAGGGACGTTAGAGGTTGTTAAGGCGGAGTCGGGATTGAACCTGATCAACGAGCTTTTGATGGAGGAATATCTGTATGGAGTGATCCCCAGTGAGATGCCGGCTGAATATGCGAAAGAAGCCCTGAAGGCACAAGCAGTCTGTGCCAGAAGCTATGCGGCAAAACACATTAAAAACAACCGCTTAAAGGAGCTTGGCGCTCATGTGGACGACAGTGTTTCGTATCAGGTTTACAACAATACGCGTGAAGATGAGCGGTGTAACCAGGCGGTGGATGAGACGAAAGGAATGCTCGCCTATCAGGATGGAACGATCGCCTCAACGTATTTCTTTTCCACATCGTGCGGAGTGACGGCATCCGTACAGGACGTCGGATTCAGCAGTGAAAAGATCCCTTATCTTTGCGGAAAGCTGCAGGAACCGCCAACCGATGAAAACGCGGAAGAGCGGGCCAAACTGGTGTCGGATACATTTGGCAACGAAGATCTTTTCCGCAAATTTTTGGACGAAGACCGCAATGTCCTGGAAAAAGTGCAGCCGTGGTACCGCTGGCGCACGACGATTTCCATCGGGGATATGGAAAACAACATCAATGAGAAGATAGGAAGCCGCTGCCAGGCATCCGGTGAGAATATACAGGTACTTCAGGCGGATGGCACGTATGCGAGCGAGCAGATCGGAAGCATTGGAAAACTGAAGCGGGTGCGCATCAAAAAGCGCGGCAGCGGCGGCGTAGTCAAAACAGCGCTCATCGTCGGCACGGAAAAGACCGTAAAAGTGCGCACGGAATACAATATCCGCCTTCTTCTGTTCAATGAAAACGCGATCATAACAAAGAACGACGGAACGAATGTGTCTGGTATGAACATGCTGCCGAGTGGGTTTTTCGTCCTAGACAAAACCGGAAGCGCTTACGTCGTCCGCGGCGGCGGTTTCGGACACGGTACGGGAATGAGCCAGACAGGGGCCAATGAACTGGCCCAGGCCGGAAAAAATCACGAAGAGATCATAAAATACTATTTCGAGGGGGTCGAGATCCGGCCCTTCCTCTGAAAAAAGACATTGCCCTCACTGAGATAGCGGTTCACGAGCGCCCCAAAGAATAAAATATCCATACATATATACATCCAGAGCATAAATAAAACG
>ERZ778511.1561-NODE-1561-length-15080-cov-3.569517_pt1 | contig 15080 bp, 11 predicted proteins | sample MGYA00510347_ERZ778511 | MGnify/ENA primary metagenome ERZ778511 (study PRJEB29527, sample SAMN07138967) | mouse gut metagenome | material: feces | host: mouse | place: China:Nanjing | collected 2016-01-25 ...
GACTGAGGAACAGATCATCCTCTCTGACGCGTTAAAAAGCATCCAGGATGAGTTAAACAATGTGAGGGAAACGGCTCTTCTGAACGCCAATCTTACAAAGGAAGCGGAACAGCGGAAAAATGACCTCGTTGTCTATCTGGCTCATGACCTGAAAACACCGCTCACCTCGGTAATCGGGTACTTGACATTACTGAGGGATGAGCGGCAGATTTCGGAGGAACTGCGGCATAAATATTTATCGATCTCTTTAAGCAAGGCAGAACGACTGGAGGATCTCATTAATGAGTTTTTCGAAATCACAAGGTTTAACCTTTCCCATATCACCCTCCAGTACAAAAACGTTAACCTGACCCGGCTGTTCGAACAACTGATTTTTGAATTTCAGCCTATGTTCCAGGAAAAAAATTTACAGTGCCGCCTTCAGGCGCCCGCGGACACGATGCTCCGATGTGACGCCGACCGGATGCAGCGCGTTTTTGACAATCTGCTGCGTAATGCCATTTTCTATAGTTTTGAAAACAGTACCATCGAGATCACAGTCAGACAGGATGACACGCAGACTTCGATCTCGTTTGCCAACAGGGGAAATACCATTCCCCCCGAAAAACTGTCACGCATTTTTGAACAATTTTACCGTCTGGATACATCGAGAAGTTCACAAAATGGCGGCGCCGGACTTGGACTCGCCATCGCAAAAGAGATCGTCGGACTCCACGGCGGCAGCATAAGCGCGTCAAGTGAAGAAGAACACATCCGGTTTGACATTACCATTCCCTGATCTGATACGACCACAGATTTTTTATCTGCGGCATCAGTTGTTCCAGACTCCATGTTCTCCCACTCCGCTCCGTGCTGTTTGGGTCATGGACCGTCACCATCCCCTCATCATCAATGCCGCATAGCACGATATAATGCCCGGTCGTCGTAAAATCACCAGGCCCCACCACACAGATGATCGGCTTCTCCTGCTCCAATTCCCTTCTAATATGCTTCTCGTCGAACGTCACCTCCTGGACGTCCAGTCCCATCTTTCGCGCGCCTTCCGACATGAGCGTCCACGCAGAACCGGCTCCCTTCGCATAATACCCCCAGTCATCGGCAAGTCTTGCCACTGTGAGCGGATCGTACTCCGTCTCACCCGAAAGTCCGCACAAAATCATCGACAGACAGGTCGGCCCGCACCCGTTAAACTCCATCGTTCCATCCCCGTAAATCTTATACCTCCAGCGTTCATCGAACTGATAATAGGCAGGGATCGTCCCTGGAACGATGTCCTCCAGCGCCTCCATCGTCCTGCCTTCGGTCAGAACGATCTCCTCTTTCTGTGCCAAATAAAATTTTCCGACAATGAGTACGCCGATCAGCAGGATTGCCAGGGCAGCCGCACACCTGACAATATTTATCCGTATCTGTCTCCTTCTCCTCGCTTCTCTTTTTATAACCAGTACATTACCCATGAAAAAACCTCCAAACTCCTACGTATTCTGAAAGATATTCCTACCTTAAACATATGATATCTTTTGGCAACTTATAGTATTTGAAGATTTTCTAAATAAATTCCTATGAAAATATTAATTTTGGATCCATGAGCCGGCGCAGGCACTCCTGATAGCGCTGCCTCGTCTGTTCCAACACTTGCTCCGGCACCCGGTCAAACGGATATTCCTCCTTTACCTTATGCTCCGACAGCCAGTCCCTAAGGATCTGCTTATCAAATGAATTAGGCGAAACACCTGTTTCATACTCAGCCGCATCCCAAAACCGGCTGGCATCCGGCGTAAATATTTCATCCGCCAAAACAAGTTCTCCCTGGGCATTACAGCCAAACTCAAACTTGGCATCCGCGATGATCAGTCCTTTTGACAACGCATATTCACTGCATCTACTGTATAACTCCTGACTGACCTCCACGATCCGGCTTGTCCGCTCCTTTCCCAACTTCTTTCCGACATATTCTAAACTTACATATTCATCATGCCCGTTATCATGTTTGATCGACGGGGTCAGCACAGGCTCATCCAGCTTCTGTGCCAGTTCATGAGTGCCGGACAAGGATATGCCGCAAAAACTCTCTCTCTTTTTATATGCCTCCCACATCGTGCCAAACAGATATCCACGCACGACAAATTCAAACGGAAGCATCTGCAGTTTTTCAACCATCACCGTCCGGTTTTGAAATCGATCATTCTGAAAAAAGGGCGGCATATGTTCTACCCGGTCCTCTACGATATGATTCGGAATGATCTGTTTTGTTTTCTCAAACCAGAAGTTTGACAGCTGGTTCAGGATCACGCCTTTGTCCTTCACAAGGACGGGCAGGATCGAATCAAACGCCGATATCCTGTCTGTCGTGACGATCACCAAATGTTCATCGGAAACATCATATATTTCCCTTACTTTTCCACGATATACCGGTTCCATTATTCCATTTCTCCTTCCTGTTTTTGCGCGATCAGCGTATCCATACAATGCTGATGGGGAATCCCTCCGCTGTTGCAGTCAAAAATCTCCTCCCTGCACATATGGAACAACCAGTCATGGTAATACCCAAACAACTCTCCCGAATACCACGGATGCCGTTTCCCTTCCTCTCTTGTTTTGTCGGGAACACGGGTGAGAAACGGCTTATTGACAAACACGTTTAATGCATGGATGCCGTTTTTGGCAGTATACTTTTTTAAACATCCGGTCAGCTCCTGTCTCACCGTCGCAGGCAGAAAGTGGAGCACACCGCTGCTAAATATAATGTCAAACTCCCTGTCCGGCCGATAATCAAACAGATCGGCCTTAAAGAAATTCACTTCAACCTGATTGTGCTCTGCCAGCCTTTTTGCCTTTTCAATCCCCTGCTCAGACTGATCAAACGCAGTGACCGCATAACCGCATTTTGCAAAAAAGACCGCATCTTTCCCCTCTCCGCACCCGATGTCCAGCACGCGGTACGGCTTGACCGGAGGAAGGATTTTCATAATATCATAACAGAGCCGGTTCGGCATCAGCCCCCAGTAATATCCCTCGGTGTTATACCGCCTGTCATAGTCAGTTTCTACACTACTGTAACCGAGCAGCGCATCGACAGTCGTATGAAGTGCGGCTGCCAGCTTGGGAAGTGACGTAATATCAGGATACGCGGAACCATTTTCCCACTTGGATACTGCCTGGAATGAAAGGTTCAGTTTTTTGGCAAGTTGATTTTGCGTTAACCCCAGTTCTTTACGCCGTTTACATATGACTTCTCCTGTTTTCAGATCATTCATTGTGAATCCTCCTTACGCGCATTTCTTCTTTGTCTATCACCTTCTTCTTTATTTTAGTATGATCAAACAGATCCCGCAATAACGCAAAAAGAGAATTTCGCATAGCGATTCAACGGGTAGTTGAACCGTTATGGCGAAACCCTCTTTTTGCATTTGAATCGCTTTTTATCAAGGAGACGATTTCCTTATTTTTAACCTGCTCAGGACAACACTTTCCTAAGCAGCTTAAACAGCTTATCAACATCGATCGGCTTCGCCAAATGCCCATTCATACCACAGTTCAAAGCCTCTCTTTTGTCCTCTTCAAACGCATTCGCTGTCATGGCGAAAATCGGTATCGACGCCAGTTCTTTGTTTTCCAGCTTTCGAACTGCTTTCGTAGCCTCATATCCATTCATCACCGGCATTTTCACATCCATGAGGACCAGCTGATAATAACCCGGTTCTGATTTTTTCAACATATCCACGGCGATCTGTCCATTTCCCGCAACCTCTACATCGAGTCCGGCCTCTTCTAAAATCGCTACCGCGATTTCCTGATTGAGTTCATTGTCCTCCGCCAAAAGGATACGCCCTTTTGGCAGGTCTTCGATCTCAAGAGCATCTTCCGTTTCCTCCAGCTCCTCCGCATTGACGACAGAATTCAGGCAGCTGCTCAGTTCCGACATAAACAATGGTTTGCTGCAGAATGCCGTAACACCGGCTTCTTTCGCCTCACTCTCGATCTCTGACCAGTCATAGGCAGTCAGAACGATCACCGATATATCCTCCCCCATCTCCTTGCGGATCCTGCGGGTCACTTCGATACCGTTCATATCTGGAAGCAGCCAGTCAATGATATAGACGCTGTAGCGGTCTCCTCTCGTAGACGCCTGACGCGTGCGCAGCACTGCCTCTTTTCCTGACAATGTCCACTCCGCGCGAAGTCCAAGCTGTCCCAGCATAAAAGATACGTTATCACACGTATCAAAATCATCGTCCACAACGAGCGCCCTGCAGTTTTTCAGTTCCGGGATCTCCTGATATGTTTTTGTTTCAGAACTGAGACGGAACGTAAATCCAACCGTAAACTCTGTTCCAACTCCCTGCTCACTCTTTACGTCAATCGTGCCATTCATCATATCTACGATATTTTTCGTGATCGCCATGCCGAGACCAGCTCCCTCGATCCCGCTGCTCGTCGTCGTTCTCTCTCTCTCAAACGGCTCAAAAATATGCAGTACAAATTCCTCACTCATACCGATACCGGTATCTTTAATCGTGAACTCGTAATTTGCGTATCCTTTCGGCGCCCCGCCTTTTTCCGTCACACGCAGACTGACAATACCGCCCGCCGTCGTGTACTTGACAGAATTACTCAGCAAGTTGAGAAGCACCTGATTTAAACGCAGTTTATCACAGTAAATCTCCTCGTTCATAACATCCACCGCATCCAGATACAATTCAAGCTGTTTGGCGCGGATATCTGATTGCAGTATATTCCGCAGCTCATGCAAAATATCCGGCAGGCTGCACAGTTTCTCCTCCAGGTGCATCTTTCCACTCTCGATACGGCTCATATCTAAAACGTCGTTGATCAGGCTGAGCAGATGATTCCCTGATGTCATGATCTTCTTTAAATATTCCTCCACTTGTTCCCTTTGTTCAATATGTGTGATCGCCAGCGCGGTAAAACCGATGATCGCGTTCATCGGCGTACGGATGTCATGCGACATATGAGACAAAAATACACTTTTTGCCCTGCTCGCCTGATTCGCCTGCATCAGTGCATCCTCCAGCAGATTTTTCTGCTCCATCTCGTTTCGGATTTCTGCGTCCACGCTGTGGAATCCCAGAACAATCCCGTGGTTCTGCCTCCATGTTCCCGCGCGCACGACCTTCATCTGAAAATACTTGACCGAACCATCTTTCATAATGCGGAAATTTACAGAATACATCTTCTTTTCCGCGAGTTCTTTCAGGAAAAGTTCCCGAGACGATGCCTCCCTCATCATATCCCGGTCATCCTCATGCACAAATGTCTCTATGTACTGCTCGAGGCCCTCATCAATCGACAATTCTTCGTGAAACGCTTCGGAAAACATCTTTTCATCATTTTGAACCTGGAATCCAACTCCGGTATCCAAGTCGAAGAAGCAGACGAGATTATAATCAATGCTAAGTGCCTGAACAAGTTCTCGCTGCCGTTTTTCTTTTTTCTTTTCCTGCAGCTTCTGCGCTGTGCAGTCCAGCAGGAAGCGCTGGTAAACATGCTGGCCGTTTTCCTCTAACAGTTTCACGTTTCCCATGATATGTAAAATGTCCCCGTTTTTATGCTGCACGCGGTATTCCACGCCGACATTATCTCCCACTTCCTTCAGTTCCCGGATCGCTTCCATTAATATCGGTTTATCCTCATCCATGACAGAAGGCGCGATCATTTGAAAACCGCTGGTTTCCAGTTCCTTTTTTGACTCATAACCCAAAATCTTCAGGGCGGCCCTGTTTATACTAATGATCTCCTTACCATCCTCCGTATGGAGCATCACACCGCACTCGATCGAAGTAAAAATCTTTTCCAATGACTGGTTCTTTTTTATGATCTCCTGCTCATACTCGCGCTCTTTTGTCACATCGATTGCCACGCCGACCGTTCCCATCACGCTGCCATCCACATTATATAAGGGGGATTTGTACGTCGTAAGCTGGCGCATCCCCTCTCCGGTTTTGATCGTCTCCTCCGACACATATGTCTTTTCCTTTGTCATTACCTCGCGCTCGGACTCGATACACGCCGGATCATCCTCTTCCACATCCCAGATATAGGCATGGCGCTGTCCCTCTACCTGTTTCCGCGTCTTTCCAACCGTCTGGCAGAAGCTGTCGTTCACCTTTTCATGAACACCATCCTTATCTTTGTACCAGATCAGGTTTGGCACATTGTTGATCGTCGCCTCCAAAAAGTGACTGGTCTCCCAATAATCCCTGCTCATTTTATACGTCTGCTGCCACCGTAGAATACGGAATCGTATCTCCTCGTCGGACAGGGGAAACGTCCATATATCGGTAATCTCCGGCATAGCATCTGACAAGTCAGCAATCTGCTCTTTCTCCGCAAGCAAAATGACCTCCGCGCCATCCGGCCTGCCCGAAGTTAGTATCTGTAACGCTTCCTTTGCATTCATTCCCTGCAATGCAGCTACGATCACATCCGCCTGAACTGCCAGCTTCTCGTCCGGCCTGTCACTCTCCATAAATTCATGGGTAAACGGATCGAGCGGGGACATTTCCCGCATAATTTCAAAAACTCTGTTCGGAGCACCCGTAAAATAAAAATGAATATGACAATGATACATCTTCTTTCCTCCTGTATTTGCTTATCATTACATTCTTTTTTTCATGCAAAGAGATTCCGGCATATCCACATAAGGCCTAGAAATCCTTTGATTCTGGCGTCTGCTTCCAATCTGCGCAAAAGTTCTTTTCCTACCCCGCGCCTGCAATCTATTAACCTGATTATAACATGTTCATCCGCTATTGTCTACCGCGATCTAGAGAGCTGGTTTCCTTCATTTCAAACAACCATTTAAAACAATTCATCCAATAAAATATAATACCGTATCTTCTCCCAATCCGGCTCTATCCCCAATTCCCGAAAGAACTGCATTTCATCATACATCACATCGACATGCTGCCCATATTTCCCGCTAAAATTATGCGACAGACTCCTGTAACCGATCGCGATATCGCACCATCTGTCCGCAATCCCCGTTTTCCCCAGATCAATATACCCCGTCACCTTATCCTTCCTGCCAAAAATATTGGGAAGACAATAATCCCCATGAGACAGCACCAGCTCCTCTGTCGGCCTGTTTTCATATAACCACTCCAGCAGTTCATCAGGATCCTGAAAACCGTTCTCTCCAAACGTATCCGGCTCCACATGTTCCATATCGACCAGTCCATGTTTGACATTATATCCCGCCAGCCCCAGTTTGTGTGCCAGCCCCTGGTCAGAGGGACAATCCGCTATATCAACGCTCCACATCCTTTTCAGTCCATCGGCAAGGAGCCTGCATAAAACAGACGGGCGACTCATATACTCATGAGCACATGCCATCTGCCCCTCACATCTACCCATTAACAGATACGACCGGCCCTCATAGTTCTCGCAGGCATATACTGGGGGAACCGGCAGCTTCCCCCGGAGAAACCGCATCATCCGCGCCTCATTCCCCGCTTCCTCATCATTTTCCTGTACTTTCAAAACCTTATCCCCAAAGAGGAAAATGGAAGCTCCTGACATACCAATCTCATCCACTTCATACGGATCATCCGCGATCATACGACGTATTTTTTCTGGTAAAATCATGTCTTACTCCTTATCAATTCATGACAACAACGGCATATTCAGTATAGCAAAATTTCACAAACCGGTCAAACCTTCAAAGTTAACCTTCCAAATAACCTAGCGTAATATTTGACACAAATGAATTTTCATTTTATAATATATATTACATTCGTAAGAAACAGGAGGTAATAACGTGAAATCCTTACCGCAGATTTCCGAAGCCGAATTTGAAGTAATGAAGATCATATGGAAATATGCCCCCATTAACACAAACGAGATCACCGAGAAATTAACGAAAACCACAGCATGGAGTCCCAAAACCATACATACCCTGATCAAGCGTCTTGTAAACAAAGGCGCCATTTCCCACGAAAAAGATGGCCGGGTATTCGTGTATACACCACAGATCAAAGAAAACGAATACGTTGGGATTGAAAGCAGCCATTTTTTAAAACGCTTTTACAACGGAGACATCTCCCGCATGGTTTCTTCCTTTCTAGAAAATAATAAGTTATCAAAAGCCGAGATCGAAAATTTGCGTTCGATCCTTTCATCCAACAGGAAAGACGGGAGGAATACGCATGACTGAGTTCATCGTTCGTTTTCTTATAAGTAATATCGCGATATGTATCATCATCGGCATTCTTCTTATATGCAAACGCGTATGTAAACGTGTGCTGACAAGACGGATGCACTATCATTTGTGGTTTATTTTACTTGGCCTGTTAGTAATCCCTTTTTTACCGGTTCCGCTATCTGGTTCCGAACCGTCTTTCTCAGGATTCCTTCCATCCAGATCTGGCGCTGGCCTCGCTGTTTTTCCGAGCACTTCAACGCTGACGACGAAGGACTCAGCGGACTGGATCCATGATTTTGCCCTGTCTGTCCACAGGGAAATGCCCTCCGACATCTTCCAAACCGTATGCGTAATTTGGCTGCTCGGAATGTTAGCTATGTTACTCTTGATCGTAAGATCCTGGCTGCGCCTAAACATCATACGAAACTCGGCCCTCCCTCTGCAGCATGCTAAGGCCCGTGCGCTTTACGCTGGATGTCTGGCGGAAATGAACATCAAAAAAGATATCCCTATTTTCAGCACCGCGTTTTTGAAATCTCCCATGATCGTCGGTTGGCGCAAACCACAAATATACCTGCCCATTCACCTGATCTCTGACTATGACGCAGCACAGCTGCGCTATATGCTATACCATGAATTACAGCACTACAAACATCAAGACACGCTGATCAATCACTTCATCAACCTGACCGCCGTGTTCTACTGGTTTAATCCTTTTGTCTGGTATGCGTTAAAGAAAATGCGGGATGACAGGGAGATCGCATGTGACAGTTCGGTACTTTCTATATTAAAAGAAAATGAATATGAAGAGTATGGTAATACCCTGATCCATTTTGCAGAGAAATTATCGGTTACGCCATTTCCTTTTACCGCCGGAATGAGCGGAACGATAAAACAGACCAAACAGCGCATCTCAAACATTTCCACTTACCAAACACCTTCCACCCGTAAAAAACTGACCGGTTTTGCTGCCTTTCTTCTCATCTTTGCCCTTCTTTCCGGTCTGGCCCCTACACTTTCTACGTGTGCGGCAAACGATGACCAATATAACTGGAACGCTTCCTCACAAAATGTTTCCATCCTGGATTTATCCTCCTATTTTGATGAATACGAAGGAAGCTTTGTTTTATATACGGAAAAAAACGATACCTGGAATGTATATGACCTGGGCCAGGCAGCAGTTCGAACATCTCCGGATTCCACTTACAAAATATACGACGCGTTATTCGGCCTGGAAGAACACATTATTACGCCAGCCTCCTCACAGATCAAATGGAACCGCGAATACTATCCCTTTGAAGAATGGAACGCCGATCAAACATTAACTTCCGCGATGCACGCTTCTGTCAACTGGTATTTCCAGGCCATCGACAGACGACTTGGTGAAAAGGCGATCGATCATTATATTGAGAAGATCAATTATGGAAATAGAAATACGACTGGCGGAATATCTACTTACTGGATGGAATCTTCCCTCACGATTTCACCGATCGAACAGGTAGAACTTTTAACAAAATTATTCCAACACCATTTTGACTTTTCAAAGGAACATATCCGCGCCGTGAAGGACTCCATCCTACTCTCTTCTTCCGAACACGGAAATGTGTACGGAAAAACCGGAACCGGACGGATCAATGGAAAAGACGTAAACGGATGGTTTGTCGGAGCGATCGAAACTTCTGATAATACCTGCTTTTTTGCCACGAATATCCGCGCCGCCCAAAACGCTGCCGGAAGCAGGGCAAGGGAAATCACGATGTCAATCTTATCCGATATGGGAATATGGGATCATCCCCTCTTATGACCCACGCGATATTGATACTTTGGCAGATCACGGAGCACCTCTTCCCTTATTTTATTACCTAGATACTGAAACCCTCCGTCTTTACCTATCTGTATTGTCAGTTCATGGGTTATGAGCGCATCATCACATAACACCATTTCGCATACTGCCGATACGGTCAGGGTATATGTTCCATTTTCGTTCTTTTTGGCTTTTATTACTTCTGGAACCGAAGTCCCAAGAAAGCTAAGGGTATAATTATAATATCCCAGCCTAACCCAGTCATACGTTTTCTCTTTCTCATTAAAACTTGCGTACTCCTGTATTTTTTCTGCTTTTATGGGGAGATATTCCATGATCAGTTTTTCAAACTGGTCCTTCGGTATCCCCTCCGCGTACTTTTCTGCATCGAACTTCTTTTTATACTTCATCTCATACAAATATTCGTACAATCCATTATAATCCAGCTCTTTCATATGATCCATGTCCCAATTCGTACAAAACATATTATGTCCCTGATACCCCAGACCGGATACAAATTTTTTTGTCATTCTGTGATTTTTGCGGCTCATCGGTTTCACCCTGATCAGGCAGCTCCCATCGACCATTTCTGACACTTCTGGATATTCAGGTACACACAGTTCGTAGCAAAACCATCCGTTCTCTGTATATCTCCACTCTTTCATCCTGTTATGTGACAAAAATCCGATTTCCACCTGATCGTTCTCGTTCCAAACGGCTCCCGCATCTAACTGGTACATGTCCGTTCCATCAAAGATATATTTGCTTCTTCCTATCCCACCGTCGGAGCGGATCATATAGATGACAACCGACGCCCGTTTTCCCTCTTTACAATCTTTCAGAAATCTATCCACCTGTTTATAATTTTGCATTTTTGAATACAAAACCTTTGTATATACCGGATGGCCTGTCTGCTTAATCTTATCCCTCATCGCGAGAAGCGTTTGATCTGAAAGAATCACATTGGTCGCCTCTCCTTTGTCAGCACTTATATATATGTCAGAAATAAGATCCATGACTTCGCTGCATTCCTCGGTCGCTTCTGCCCTTTCGCTGTCACTGATCGGAAGTTCATACCCCTTTTCCCATTTTCCCTCCCGATCCGTCCCAGGCCGTCCGCTTTCCTCCGGTGTCGCCCGAACTTCTTCCCACGGCGTGCCGCCACCGTCTCCCAACGTCGTATTTCTGCCCTCTTCCTGTGCCGCGTGCCATTTCAGCATGCCGGTCATGATGATTCCGATCAGTAATATGAAAAAACAGATCCCATATTTTTTTCTTCTTTGCCGTCTCATACGTCCAAATGCTACCCTCCGTATCTTATTTTGTTTCTTTTAGCCAGTTCTCCAACACCTTCCTATCCTGTGCCACCACGTAGCCGCTCCCCCCTCTTCCTTTTACATCCTCTACCATACTGACTAACAAAATCGGGTTTCTTGCCGTTTTCTCTGGGGTGAAAACGGCAAACCAGCCAAGCTCTGTACCAGATGTATCGTTTTTATCTGCTTTTATCTCCGCAGTCCCGGTTTTTCCTGCCAATACGATATCTTTTCTATGGGCCGCATATCCGGTCCCCTTTGGATCGTTTACAACTTTTTTCATTCCGTGGATCACTGTGTCCACCGTAGTTTCTGAAAAGACCTGTGGCAGCCAGAACTCCTTATCGGCTTCTTCCTCATATACGATACGCGGTTTGATCACACTGCCGCGGTTGGAAAACGCGGAATATATACTTGCCAGGTGGACTGGATTCACCAAAACCTGACCCTGCCCATACCCACTGTCCGCCAGCTGGATTTCTGATTCTATTTCATCGGTATTTGAATATTGTGATCTTGTCATTTCGATCTCAAATGGTATTTTTTCGTGAAATCCTAATTCCGATAATGACTTCTCCATCTGTTTTGCCCCGATTTTCAGAGCAGCTTTCGCAAAATATATGTTATCCGAATAAATGAGGGCATTTTCCAAAATGACTGGTTTGTATGTATGCAGGGTCGTGATGCGGTACGCTCCCCATGATATGTCTTTTTGCCAGCTGCGCCCCTCATTTCCATAATCTTCACGCGGATCTACTGCTCCCGACTCTAAACCGATTGCCGCCGTAATCGGCTTAAACACGGAACCAGGACACCAAACTTGGCGAAACCGGTTATAAAGCGGCTTTTTCTTATCTTCATTTAGTTTTGTCCATTTCTTATTTGATAATCCCAAGATAAAATCATTGTTATCATAAGACGGAGTACTAACGAGCGCCAAAATTTCTCCTGTGTATGGATCCATAGCCGCCGAGCAGCTTTTATCTTTCTTGAACTGCTCATATAAGGCAGTCTGAAGTTCAGAATCTAATGTTACCTTGATGTCATCCCCATGTATGACTTTTTTCTGCGCGATGACTTCTTTTTCCCTTCCGTCGGAATCCGTGATGCGGATCTCACACCCATCCTGCCCCTTTAGCTCACGTTCAAATACAAGTTCCAGACCGCTCTTTCCCATGACACTATTCGACGTATACCCTTCTCCCCTGTGCTTTTCCAGGTCTTCTGCTGTAACATTCTGCACATAACCTACTACATGCGCGGCTGCTTCACCGAATGGGTATTTCCTGATTTCCGTATCTGAGATCATAATGCCGTCAATGTCCAGTAATTTTTGCTGCCGGTCATACTCTTTTTTAGCTTCCCGATCGCGGGTTACGGAACGCAATTCTATTTCCTGCACATTTCGCAAAATCTTTATTGGTACGAGCGAATCGTCTTTTACCCACTTCGCACTTAATTTGTTTTGTATTTCTTCCGGTTTTATTTCCAATAATCCCGCGATTTTTTTAATAGCGCGATCCTTGTTTTTTAATTTACCGGGCACGATCCCTACGGAAGATGCTTTTCCAAAACCTGCGAGCACACGGTCATTTCGGTCCACGATATTTCCCCGCTCCGCTGGTATCGTCTGAATACGGACCTTATCTGACGAAGCTAAACCGGGAAAGATCAGGGAGTCTTTCCATAACAGCTTATACCCGCCCTCCTCTTTGACAAATCGTGCCTCATTTTCAAAGCTGACACTTCCCGCCCGTGTGTCAAATGAATTCTTAAATTTTACTATGTTTTGTCCACTGTCATAGGAAAGAATCGTTACGTTCATATTTTGAGTTTCCATGCCCTCGTAGATCGCGGAATTCCGTTTTGTAAATTCTTCTTTCCTTATACGGATCGTCACATCCTTTGCAAGCATGGCATACATCGCTTCATAATCCCTGTTCTGAACATGTTCCATATATGTGGTAAGCAGTTCTTCTGGCTTTATCCATGTGTTCTCTCGTACGGGCAAAAAAATCACAAGCGTAGCTGCCACACATATGGATACAGACATGACAACGAGTAATCCTAATAAATGAGCGTTTTTCTTTTTTTTGCACTTCCTGTTTCCTTTTCTCATAAAAGACTCCTCCTACGTAAAACTTATTTACATAACATCTTTTCTAACCCCCTTATTCTTACACGCGTAAGATATAGGCTTTTATATAATATTACAACTGTAATAGATAAAAGTCAAGTAAAAGTTCTTTTCTGTGTCATTCAAAGTGACTATCTACTTGGGTAAAAGTAATTGCCACAAGGCCGTCTTTTGTTCCAATCCAAACTGCAGGATATTCCATAAGGAATCGACCGCATCGGGGCCATATGACTGCATATAAGAGATGTGCATATACACGGCGCCCTGCCACAAGAGATCATATTCCATCCGGGAAATGCGCGCCGTTCCATAATAGCCTTCCAAAAAAGCCTGTGCCAGATCAAAGCGGTAAGATAGCCGCATCTGCTCCGTGTGCTCTACAAACTGCATGATAAAGGCCCACCCCAGATCCAGATACCGGCTCCCGATCCCTGCATCATCCAGATCGATCAGCACCGCCTCTCCGTCTGTCATGCAAACGGAAATCGGGAATCTGATCAAGCAGTTGATCAAACGCAGCCTTAAAAGTCTTTTCACAAAACCAATCATAAAATCGCTGTTTGTCTTCATCCAGTGCCGACGGGCACGAATATCCATTTAACGTATGTAATTTCCCTGCCAGCCTGCCAAGCAGAAACTCATCCTCCGGAGTATCCTGCATGGGCCGTCCTTCCACCCATTCCAGCAGATAAAACCAATAGCCATCTTTCTTTACATAATATGCAGGTTCGCCGCCCTTGAGCGGTAAAATCCGCGGAGCAATCCCTTTCTGATTTCCAAGGAAACAATGCGCAGTTGTGTTTCCGCGTATTGTCTGTTCTCCCCGCGATTCTCCGTCACGATCATCTGGAATCCCTTTGAGGATATAATTTTTGCCGCCCGCACTCACTTTTACCACGATTCTCGGAGAATCAGGGTGGAAGCGTTTTACCGCCCGAACTTCCGAAAATCCCCAGTACATCATGATCTCTTGTATATTGATATGTTTCATATCACTCATGTCATTGTCCTCCAAATTCTAAAAAATCACACCTCAAGTTGCTGCGTAACAATATGCTAACAAGTCCATCCGGTCTTATTTTATCACACGATCTCCCGTTTAAAAAAATTATGCGTGAATTGTAATCATTCGTGCGTGAACAGTAAAAACATCTCGCGAACTAATTCTTACGATCCCTATGCTGAAAATGCAATAGCACCGAATCCACGGAAGGTTTCGGATGGAAATCCTCTCTCGAAAAATAATAGACAATATCTAATTTCCACCTGCCCTTTAATGCGAAAGAATATTTCGTATCATTTGGCCTCCCCAAAAACCTCTTCGCCGCTCCCTTTTCCATTACAAGCCACATTTCGGACGGCGGGTGGGCATCTTCCGTCAATTTTTTTACGATCTCGGTCGTGATACAATAAGGAATATTGGCAAAGACCTTATACTTCTTTTTATTTGGCAGATGATAGTTCAGAAAATCCCCAAGAACCATTTTTACGTTTCTCTCTTTTTTCAATCGCTCTTTCGCATGTTCAAACAATTTCCGGTCAATCTCCACCGAATAAACGTATTTTGCCCTCTTGCAAAGAACTTCCGTTATGTGGCCTTTTCCCGTACCGATTTCCAAAACGATATCATTTTTTGTAATCGTACTTTTCCTTACGATC
>ERZ778511.1565-NODE-1565-length-15063-cov-5.129264_pt1 | contig 15063 bp, 18 predicted proteins | sample MGYA00510347_ERZ778511 | MGnify/ENA primary metagenome ERZ778511 (study PRJEB29527, sample SAMN07138967) | mouse gut metagenome | material: feces | host: mouse | place: China:Nanjing | collected 2016-01-25 ...
GGTTACTTTTGGTTTGCACAAAAAGTCGCCGCGGGGCGCGGGGGCGCGCAGCTCCCGCAAGCTGTAGGGCTGCAACCCAGCCCCCCGCGCCGCCGGAGTCAGCGCAAAAAAGCAATGCTCCCGTCCCCTGTCTTAGCGGGACGAGAGCATGACGAACCCAAGGTCATACTTCCGTGGTGCCACCCACATTCGGCCCCGCCGGAACGGCGGGAACCCTCCCGACCCTTTTTGGCGCGGTGGGTCAGACCGCAGACGTCTCCGTCCCCGCTCCGGCGCTGTCATTCCCCCTGCCTGAACCCGTGGGCCGCTCCCACCCGGGGAGCATCCTCCCCGGCAACCCTCTCTGTCCGGTAGGGAGGGGTACTCTGTCGCCCTCCTCGCGGTGTGCCGCTCTATTCAAAAAATCCAATCCGTAAAAAACAAAACAGATATTACTTCTTGTTGTACTTTTGCTTTGGATTGACGATGTTCCGCCAGTCCAGATCACCCCGGTCCATGCCTAACACCAGCATTTCAGCCGTGGCCACGTTGGACGCAAAGGGGATATTATTCTGGTCGCACAGCCGGGAAATATACAGAAGCTCCTTCTCCATGGACGAATCGTTGGGGTCCACAAAGAATAGCACCATGTCCATCTCATTATAGGCGATCCGCGCCCCGATCTGCTGACTGCCGCCGTGCTGGCAGGTCAAAAACCGGTGTACATGCAGCCCCGTGGCTTCCATCACCATTTGGCCGGTGGTACTGGTGGCGCAAAGATTGTGCCGGGACAAGATCCCTGCATAGGCAGTACAGAACTGAACCATCAGATCCTTTTTGTTGTCATGGGACATGAGAGCAATATACATAGGTTAGCCCATCCTTTCTCCGTTGCCTTTATGTCGTGTCTACAGCCCTAAAGGTACGGGCAGTATAGCAGAAGTAAAAATATCGTTATCGTATCCGCATGAGCGCTACCCGCCGACCGTCTATTCGCTTCGCGATATTTCGGTAGGCCCTTGCGGCACAGTTGTTGTTGGTGGACAGCAGCGGAATCCCCCGCCCCGCGTACAGCGGCATTGTCTCGTCCTCCGGGATTACCCCCAGCAGGGGCAGCCCCGCGCTGTCGATGGCGTCGTCGATGGTTTGGTGCAAGCTTTTCAGCAGTTTCCGCTTGCAGCGGTTTACCACCAGGTGCACCTGTCCCCGTCCCAGCCATCCCAATTCCATGACTGTTCTCTGTGCGTCCCGCAGACTGCTGGCCTCGGTGGTGGTGACCACCACCGCCCGGTCCGCGCCCGTCAAAGCCAGCTGGAACCCACTGCCCAGTCCCGCTGGTGCGTCCACCAGACAGTAGTCAAACCGCCTCCTGATCTCCGGAAACAGTCCCCGGAACGCCTCTCTGTCCACATCAGTTGCCTCCAGCCTCGTCGGCGCGGTGAGCAGGTAGAGATTTTTCTGCTGGGGGTGTTGTACGGAGCCCTCCTCCAGGGAGCACCCTCCGTTCATGACATCGGTAAAATCCATCACCGCCCGGTCCGTCATAGCCAACGCGATGTCCAGGTTCCGCAGCCCCACGTCGCAGTCCAGACAGAGGGTAGGATGTCCCAACTGGGCAAGCGCCATGCCTACATTTGCGGTAAACGAGGTTTTACCCGTGCCGCCCTTGCCGGACACTACGGCGATGACCTGGCCCATGGGGCCGCCTCCTTCCCGGCGCGGCGTATGTCCGCGCGCTCTATAGTGGTTGCTTCTTGATTTGCGCAAATCTCCTCGGATATTTTTTCGGGGTGGGGGAGACCTTCCGGACCGCGACGATCCGGTGCACGACCTCCGTGCCCGGGACCGTGTAGTCTCTGACCCAGTCCAGCTTTCCCCCCAGGATTCCGACGGCCCTCTTCGCTCCGTCGATTTCCTCCCCGGAATTGGCGGATTTCATGGCCAGCATCATGCCGCCCACCTTTACCAGCGGCAGACACAGCTCACACAGCACGGGGAGTGCGGCCACGGCCCTGCTGGAGGCATAGTCAAAGCGCTCCCGCTCTCCAAACTCCTCCGCCCGCGCGTGGACGCACGTCACATTCTCCAGCCCCAGACGGCCGCAGGCCTCCCTCAGAAAGTCCACCCGTTTTCCCAGGCTGTCCAGCAGCGTGACCTCCAGCCCCGGCCGCGCGATGGCGACCGGCACGCCGGGGAACCCCGCCCCGCAGCCCACGTCAATGAGTCTGCCCTCCTCCAGCCCCGCCAGTTTGACCAGCGCCAGGCTGTCCAGCAGGTGCAGCGCCGCCACCTCCTTGGGCGCGGTGATGGCGGTCAGGTTCATGACCTGATTCCGTTCCAGCACCATTTCCGCAAAGGCCGCCAGCCTGGGGATGAGCTCCCCGCTCATCCCCAGCTCAGGCAGGCCCTGTTCCAGGGTTTCTCTCATTGCTTCTGCTGTTGCAGCAGGTCCCGGATCTCCGTCAGGAGCTTCTCCTCATTGGAGGGACCCGGCGGCGGGGGAGGGGGGGTCTCTGTTTTCCGGGAGAGCCGGTTGATGCCCTTCACCAGGCAGAACACCACGAAGGCCATCACCAGGAAATTCAGGATGGCGTTGATGAAGCTCCCCAGCATCAGCTCCCCGCCTCCGGGGAGACGAAAGGTGAGGGATTCCACCAATGCCGTACCGTCTCCGGCAAACATGCCCAGAATGGGGTTGATGATGTCGTTGATGAGCGAGTTGGTAATAGCGCTGAACGCGCCGCCCACGATGACGCCCACCGCCAGATCCATCACGTTCCCCCGCATGGCGAACTCTTTGAACTCCTGCAAAAACTTTTTCATTTCAACCGGCTCCTTTTATCCTTGGCAGTAGGTGATTATTCCGCGTTCGGCGCCTCAGGGTCCGCGATTTCCTCCGCCGCCTCGGCCACGGTCTCCACGGCCTCCTCCACAACTTCGCCCGCCTTCTCGGCGGCCTGTTCCACTGCCTCCGCCACGTTTTCCTTCACCTCTTCTGCGGCAGCCGCCACGTCCTCCACGACCGGGACAGCGTATTCGACGCTCAGATCGTCGCTGAACAGATGGGGCTCGTCTTTCTTCTCGGCGGCGGTCAGCAGCTTCGAGGTCAGGGTGCCCTCTCCCAGATTGATGTCGATGGCGCGCTTGTCCCCGTTCTCACCGGGAGCGCTAGTGATGCGCCACAGGAGCGCCTGATAGCTGTTTTCTCCGGTTTCCGCATTCTTCTCCACCTTGTAGGGGGTCAGACCTGCTGCCAGTGCGCCCAGACCGAGAATTTTCCAGAATTTTTTCATATCATGCTCTCCTTTTCCGAATGAATTAGTAGGTATTCATTCTTTTTCTTGAAAGAAAAAGAATCAAAAAGAACTTTTTGACGGCAACTCACGTTGCCTTAATGGGCGGGGGTCAGGACTTCCTTGCCGCCCATGTAGGGGCGCAGGGCCTCCGGGACCCTCACGCTGCCGTCCGCCTGCAAGTTGTTCTCCAGAAAGGCGATGAGCATCCGGGGCGGCGCTACTACGGTATTGTTCAATGTATGCGGCAGATAGTTCTTTCCGTCCTCCCCCTTGACCCGGATCTTAAGCCGCCGGGCCTGGGCGTCGCCCATATTGGCGCAGGAACAGACCTCGAAATACTTCTTCTGCCGGGGGCTCCACGCCTCGATGTCGCAGCTCTTGACCTTCAGGTCCGCCAGGTCCCCGGAGCAGCACTCCAGCTGCCTTACCGGAATATCCAGACTGCGGAACAGTTCCACGCTGAACCGCCACAGCTTCTCATACCAGGCCATGGAGTCCTCCGGCTTGCAGACCACGATCATCTCCTGCTTTTCAAACTGATGGATCCGGTATACGCCCCGCTCCTCGATGCCGTGGGCGCCCTTCTCCTTCCGGAAGCAGGGGGAGTAGCTGGTCAGGGTCTGGGGGAGGGAGGACTCCGGCAAAATCTGGTCAATGAACCGGCCCACCATGGAGTGCTCGCTGGTGCCGATAAGATACAGGTCCTCGCCCTCGATTTTGTACATCATGGCGTCCATGTCCGTCTGGCTCATGACGCCCTCCACCACGTTCCCGTGGATCATGAACGGCGGGATACAGTAGGTGAAGCCCTTTCCGATCATGAAATCCCTGGCGTAGGCCAGCACCGCCTCATGGAGTCTTGCAATGTCCCCCATTAAGTAGTAGAACCCGTTTCCGGCCACTCGCCCGGCGGCGTCCATGTCGATGCCGTCGAATCGCTCCATGATCTCGGTGTGGTAGGGGATCTCAAAGTCCGGAACCACCGGCTCGCCGAACCGCTCCAGCTCCACGTTGGCGCTGTCGTCCGGCCCGATGGGCACCGAGGGGTCGATGATGTTGGGGATGACTAGCAGGATTTTGTGGAGCTCCCCCTCCAGCTCGGCCTCTTTCCGCTCCAGCTCCGCCAGCCGCTCGGCATTGGCCTTTACCTTGGCCTTGACGGCCTCGGCCTCCTCCAGCTTCGAGGGGTCCTTTTTGGCCTGCCCCATGAGCATACCGACCTGTTTGCTGAGGGAGTTCCGCTGGGCCCGCAGCTCGCTGGCCTCTGTGATGGACCTTCTGTTCTCCGCGTCCAGCTCCAGCAGCCGATCCACCAGCGGCAGCTTTTCCTCCTGAAATTTCTTTCTGATATTTTCCTTGACTGCCTCCGGGTTTTCCCGGATAAATTTGATGTCAAGCAAGGGTCATTCCTCCTTGTCTGCCGCCGCCTCCGGCGTCAGGTATAGATTTCTCTTTCTGGCGGGGGCAACCGGGGTTGCCCTGCCTGTGTTCCACGTGGAACATCCTATTTTCCCAGTCCCTCCAGGGCCTCCAGCAGGTCGTTGAGGTCGTCCACGCCGTAGTATTCGATCTCTATTTTCCCCTTTTTCTTCCCCTGAGAGATCCGACAGGCTCTTCCCAGCCTGGTGGAGAGGGACTTTGCCGCCTCAGCGGCGTAGTCCACCGCGGGAACCTCTGGTTTCTCCTTTTCTTCCTTTTTCTCCTCGGACAGCATCCGCTTGACCAGTTGCTCTGTCTCCCGGACGCTGAGCTTCCGCCTCTCGATCTCCCCCACGGCCTTCACGCGCTGGGAAGGGGAGAGGGGGAGGATGACCTTGGCGTGTCCCACGGAGAGCGCCCCTGACTCCACCATCCGCTGGATGGAGAAGTGCAGGTCCAGCAGCCGCAGGGCGTTGGCCACGGCGCTGCGGGATTTCCCCACGCTCTCCGCCACCTCTGCCTGGGTCATGCCGTAGTCCTCCATCAGCGACTGGAAGCCCTTGGCCTCCTCGATGGGGTTCAGGTCCTCCCGCTGAAGGTTTTCGATCATGGCCAGCTCCATGGCCATCCGGTCGTCGGCCTCGATGATGACCGCCGGAACCTCCTCCAGCCCGGCCATCCGTGCGGCCCGCCAGCGCCGCTCCCCGGCGATGATCTGATAGTACCCGCTGGCCAGCTGCCGCACGGTCAGCGGCTGGATCAACCCGTGCTGCCGGATGGACGCCGCCAGCTCCTCGAGCTTCTCCTGGTCGAAGTTTTTTCGGGGCTGATTTTTGCAGCTCTCGATCTGAGAGACCGGCAGAGTGGAGGACGGTGTGGAAAAGTCGGCGGAAAAGTCCTCTCCCAGCAGGGCGCTGAGGCCCTTTCCCATCCCTTTTTCTTTTGCCACAGCGTGTCCCTCCTTCCATATGATACGCGTTTCCAAAGCATTACTTCCGGTTCTTCTTCAAAAATTCATCCGCCAGGGCGGCGTAGGCTTCGCAGCCCCGGCTCGTCCGGTCGTAGGCGCAGATGGGTTTCCCATGGCTGGGGGCTTCACTGAGCCGCACGTTCCGAGGGATCACCGTGCTGTAAACCTTCCCGGGGAAGAACCGCTTGACCTCCTCCGCTACCTGTAGCGCCAGATTCGTCCTGCTGTCGTACATGGTCAGCAGCACGCCCTCTACCACCAGGTGGGGATTCAGCCCCCGCCGCACCGCCCGAATGGTATACATCAGATCGCTCAGTCCCTCCAGGGCGAAGTATTCGCTCTGGACCGGCACGAGCGCACTGTCCGCGGCGCACAGTCCATTCAATGTCAGCAGCTCCAGGGAGGGCGGACAGTCGATGAATATGTAATCGTACTTCGGCGCTAATTTCTCCAGCGCCTTTCGCAGCAGGTGCTCCCGGTCCTGGAGGCCCACCAGTTCCACGCCTGCGCCCGCCAATCCCTTGGAGGAGGGGAGTACGTCGCCGTACCGGGTGGACACCACCCGTTTTTCCGGCTCCACGTCGTTGAGCAGCACGTCGTAGATCCCGAGGGAAAGGGATTTGTCCACGCCCATGCCGGATGTGGCGTTGGCCTGGGGGTCGAAGTCGCAGAGGAGAACCTTTTGCCCCTTTTCCCGCAGCGCGGCCGTCAAGCTGACGCAGGTGGTTGTCTTGCCCACGCCGCCCTTCTGATTTACAACGGTAATGATTTTGCCCATATAGCCGCCTCCGGGAGAGGGCACGCTGCCCCAGTTTTATCAATTAGCATATAATGGTAGTATAACACAAAAAACCGACATTTCAACAGGGAAAACGAATTTTTTTATAAAATTTACGTGAACAACTCCGGTTGCTGCGGCCATAGGTGACATCTCTGCGGAAGGGATCGATAACGCACTTGACTTGACAAACAGGGCGTAGTATACTGACTCTCTATGTTGAAATCCATTTCATTTGAAAGAGAGGGGTATAGTAAGATGATCCTTGAAACAGAGCGCATGTACCTCCGGGAACTGACGCAGGAGGATTTCCCGTTCCTGTGCGCCATCCTCCAGGACGAGAAGACCATGTACGCCTACGAGGGCGCTTTCACCGTTTCGGAGGTGCAGGCGTGGCTTGACCGGCAGCGGGACCGCTATCAGGAGTATGGGTTCGGACTCTGGGCGGTGGTCCTGAAGGAGACGGACGAAATGATCGGCCAGTGCGGCCTGACCATGCAGCCCTGGAAGGACCGTGAGCTCTTGGAGATCGGCTACCTCTTCCGCCGGGACTGCTGGCACCACGGCTATGCAACCGAGGTTGCACGGGCCTGTAAGCGCTACGCCTTTGAGACGCTGCAAGCGGAGGAGGTCTGCTCCATCATCCGGGACACCAATACCGCGTCCCAGCAGGTTGCCCTCCGAAACGGCATGACCCCTGTGGACCAGTGGGTGAAGCACTTCCGCGGCGTGGATATGCCCCATATCCGCTATGTTGTCCGCAAGGTATGAAATTCTCCCAAATGTTCCACGTGGAACATTCCACTTCCTGATCCTTTTCACCCTCCACGCGGTTCTAAACGACACGGGAGAGAGATTGCTCTTTTGAAAGCAACTTGATCCACCTCTTTTGCTTATGGGCGTAGAAGCACTTCGCCCATAGATAGACGAGGGTTGTTTTCCATCCTGCGCCGATCTCCACCTCGTCGCTATACTCCGTTTCTCCACTTGGCAAGGCTTTTAGTCTGATCCTGTGATTCCATACCGGTACATGTGAATTAGTCTCATTCGTGTAGATGCCATCCTTTGAAAAGTCTACCACGTGAATGGTATGAATTCCATAGGGAATCAGACAAAAGAGCTTGAATCGGAAGGATATGATCTGTCCTTCCTCCCAGCGAATGCAGCCGTCACCATCTATTGGAGTAAAGGAAGCGTATGGTTTTGCAATGTATTGAAGAGTCCCAAGGTTTTTCAAAAGGGAAAAAACATGCTCCTCTTCGGCGGGGAAAATGCTGCGTCGGTAAACTGTTTTCGTCTTCATGCGGATTCTCCCATCAAGTGATAGTTGACTTCTCCAAGGCATAGGGCGGTTTCGCGTTCCGAGGCGAAGCAGGGGAAGCGGTTCGGTCGAATCGCTTCCCCTTGCTGTATTTATCGTGCAACCGGCTTTCGGACAACCAGGAGATACCGGTGGATGGTCCCCTGAATAACGCCATCCCGCTCCAGGAGAGCTTGGGCCTGGTACAGTCTGTCCAGGCAGCGCTCCACGGAGAACCCGGGGAACTCCCACTCAATGATTCGGGCAAACCAGACAAGCGCCCCCACGTCCCAGAATCGGATGGGCCGGAACGCCTCCTGGGCCTCCAGGGCCTCTAAGCCACAGCTCTCCAATTCCTCCCGGGCAATCTTCAGGTACTGTTTCGGGAAGGGGAGAGGGGGAACCGGGTCTAGAAGAAGCGCCACCAGCTCCCGGTCATTCTCCGCTCCCACCTGGTCGGTTAAAAAGACTCCGCCGGGTTTCAGGAGGCGCGAAATCTCCCGGGGAGCGTAGTCCCCATGGCGGTTGAGAATCAGATCAAAGGAATCGTCGGGATAGGGGAGGGGACCCCCTCCGTCCGCCTGACGGAAGTCCACGCCCAGAGGGAGCAGGAGGTCCCGGCAGAGCGCCACATTGGGCGGATAGTTCTCCGTGGCGGCGGTAAGGCTGTGGGGATGGTTCAGAGAGAGGAGAAATTCCCCGCCGCCGGTATCAATGTCCAAGATCCGACTCTCCGGCTGGAGGTGGCGCTGTACCAGCTGCCTGTAATCCCAGGGGAGGTCGTCCTCCTCCTGGAAGCGCCCGCGAATATGTGAGAAGTCCCAACCGTGGATGTGGGCGACATGTTCCTCTGCCAGCCACTGGGTCAGTAATTCGTTCTGCTTCATGATAACTGCTCCTTTTCGTAATAGATTGATTGGTACTACGATCCGGCACAGTCAACTGACAGCAACTGTTGAAAAGCAACCCCGGTGCGGCCTGCTGTCAGCTTCTGGACTGCGCCGGGCAATTATCTCGGATGTGGGGCAGCATGGCCGTCACCTCATTTCTTACCGATAGCCTCATTGTAACATAACGGGGGTTCCTGCGCAAGAGAAAAAGGAGGAATGTTCCACGTGGAACATTCCTCCTTTTTCAGGGGGCTTGGTGCACAATGGGTTGCTCACAAATAAAATCGTCGAAAGCCTACGCCACAGGAGCAACAGGCTCCACCTTGCCGGTGGCGTGAATGTCGGTGATCAGTTTCCGGGGGCACTTCTCCACACAGGCGCCGCAGGAGGTGCACTTGGTGTAGTCGATGGAGGCGATGTTGTCCGTCACCGTGATTGCGCCGGTGGGACAGTTCCGCTCGCAGAGACGGCAGCCAATGCAGCTCGCGGAGCAGTCATCCTTTGCGATGGCGCCCTTGTCATGGTTGGCGCAGGGGACCACGATGTCCACGGCGTAGGGGACATCGGTAATCACGTGACGGGGACACGCCTTGGCGCACTGCATACAGTGGGTGCACTTGTTCTGGTCCACCTCGGCAACGCCGTGGGCGTTGATATGGATGGCGTCAAACTTACACACCCGGACGCAGGCGCCCCGGCCCAGACAGCCGTAGGCGCAGTCCAGGGTGCCATTGCCGGAGACCTTCATGGCGGCCACGCAGTCCTCAATGCCCACGTAGCGCTCAAATTTCCGGCTGGCCCGATCGCCGCCGGAGCAGCGGACAAAAGCCACACGGCGCTCCTGGGCCTTGACCTCCACCCCCATGACGGCGGCGATGCGGCTGGTCTGGAGACCGGAGCAGCTGGGACAGGCGTTGACCGGGGCCTCCTTGGCCAGGATGGCCGCGGCACAGCCCGCACAGCCGGGATAGCCGCACCCGCCGCAATTGGCGCCGGGAAGGCAGTCCAGAATCAGGTCCAGTTTGGGGTCCGTCTTGACCTCGAAGACCTTGGAGGCCAGGGCCAGCACCAGTCCGAAGACGCCGCCCAGGATCCCAAGGGTCATTACAGCATAGAAGATGTTCAAAATTATCCTCCTCTCTACGTGGGGCTAAAAGCCTCGCAGAGTTTGCCGCACGCAGGCGGCAAATCAATTTCAATTGACGCTCTACCAGGGAATCCGCAAACCCTGGAAGCCCATGAAGCACAGGGCCATCAGTCCGGCGGTAACCAGGGCGATGGGGAAGCCCTCAAATGCCTTGGGCGGGTCGGAGAACTCCAGGCGCTCCCGGATGCTGGAGAAAAGGACGATGGCCAGCAGGAAGCCCACGCCGCCGGTGATGCCGTAGACCACGGATTCAATGAAGTCGTAGTGGTTCTGTACGTTGAGCAGCACCACGCCCAGCACGGCGCAGTTGGTGGTGATCAGCGGAAGGTAGACGCCCAGGGCCTGGTAGAGGGTGGGGATGGCCTTCTTCAGGAACATCTCGACCAGCTGCACCAGTGCGGCGATGACAAGGATAAAGGCAACCGTCTGCATATAGCCCAGGTCCAGCTTCTCCAGCAGCACATTGACCGGGTAGCAGAGGGCGGAGGCCAGGCCCATGACGAAAATCACCGCAAAGCCCATCCCCAGGGAGGTGTCCATCTTCTTGCTGACTCCCATAAAGGGGCAGATGCCCAAAAATTGGGCCAGAATGAAGTTGTTGACCAGAATCGCCCCCAGGGCGATGTCAAAGAGCGTTGTCCATTGCATAGCTTATTTCCCTCCCTTGACTTTGCGCTGTGCCCACTGCATCAGGGCAATGAGACAGCCCAGGGTGAGAAAACCGCCCACCGGCTGGGCAATCAGCGAGGCGCTGTACTCCGCGGGGAAGAGCTGGTTCCCGGCCAGAGCGCCGGAACCCAAAAACTCCCGGATCGCGCTCATGATGAGAAGAACCAGCGTGTAGCCAATGCCCTGGCAGATGCCGTCCACGGCTGCTGCTGCGGGCTTATTCTTGCTGGCGAAGGACTCGGCTCGGGCCAGGATGATGCAGTTGACCACGATGAGGGGGATAAACACGCCCAGGCTCTCGGCGATGTCGGGGAAAAACGCCTGGAGCAGCAGGCCCACTATGGTGACGAAGCCCGCAATGACCACGATGTAGCAGGCAATGCGGACCTGGTCGGGGATTATTTTCCGAAGTACGGAGATGAAGATATTGGAGAGGGTCAGGATAATCGTCACCGAGAGGCCCATGCCGATGCCATTGGAGATGGTCGTAGTGATGGCCAGGGTGGAGCACATGCCCAGCAGCTGGACTAAAACCGGGTTCTGGGTGAGAAGGCCCTCCTTGATTTGCTTGCCTATATTCATTATGTCAGCCCTCCTTATTCAACCAGTCCGGACGCGGCCTCAAAAGCGGCAGTCAATGCGACATTGACCCCGGCGGCCACGCCCCGGGAGCTCACCGTCGCGCCGGAGACGCCATCAAAGCGGTTGGTCCCGGAATTGACCGTGATTTCGCCGTATGAGTGGTCCATGCCGATGAAGCGGTCCAGGACAGACTGGTCGGCAACCACCTTGGTGCCGATGTTGGGGGTCTCGCTGTGCTTGATGACGGAGACGCCAGTGACGCGGTTCTCCATATCCACGCCCACCATCATTTGGATCTCGCCCTGAGAGCCGCCGGCTGTCACCTGGACCACGTAGCCCAGCGTCCCGCCGCCCGCGCGGGCCTCGGAAACGGACTGCACGCCCTGGAGATCCTTTTGGAGCTGGATGGGAAGGTATTCGTCCGCCGCCAGCACCTGGGACATGGCGGCGCGGATCTTCTCCGCCTGGATGGCGTCGATCTTGGGCTTGGTGATGGAGTTGACCACGCCCAGGAGCAGGGCCGTCACCAGGCAGATGGACAGAAGGACGCCGCTGATGCAGCCAACGTATTTCGGGTCGATGGTGAGGGGCTGCTTTGCGGCGGCAGCGGACTTTTCGTTACTCATTTTTTAGCCGCCTCCTTCTTTGCGTTTTCCGCTTTTTTCTCCTTGACCACGCCGAAGCGGCGGGGCTTGATGTTCTTGTCGATGATCCACACCGTCAGGTTCATGATCAGAATGGCGTAACACACGCCCTCATTGTAGGAGCCAAAATAGCGGATAAAGACCGTGATGAGGCCACAGCCGACGCCGTAGATGGCCTGGCCCAGGTGGCTGACGGGGGAGGTCACGTAGTCGGTGGCCATGAAGAAGGCTCCCAGCATCAGGCCGCCGCCCAGGAGGTTGTAGAGCATCCACTGCACCGGGTCGTTCCCCCGGGGGAAGAGGAAGGTCAGCACCGCGACGGTGCCGATATAGGTGACGGGGATATACCAGGTAATGACCTTGCGCCAGATGAGAAACAGGCCGCCCAGAATCAGGAGCATGGCGCTGACCTCGCCCATGGAACCGCCGATGAGGCCCACGAACATCTTGGGGAGGTCGTAGATCTGCTGGAGGCCGGAGAGGTTGTTCTCGTGGAGCAGGGACATGGGGGTGGGATAGGTGGCCGCGTCAATGACGCCCATGACGGGGACGGAGGAGCGGGGACCCACCCAGGTGGTCATCTCTCCCGCCCAGCAGAGCATGAAGGCCCGGGCCGCCAGGGCGGGGTTGAGAAAGTTCTTACCCACGCCGCCGAAAAGCTGCTTGACCACCACGATGGCGAAGAAGTCGCCGACAAGGAGAATCCAATAGGGGATGGTGACGGGACAGACAAAGGCAATCAATATGCCGGTGACGGCAGCGCTGAAATCGCTGAGGGTGTTGTTCTTGTGGAGCATCGCGCGGTAGAGCCACTCGAAGAAGCAGCACCCGGCCACGCTCACGGCCGCCGTGGCCAGGGCACGGGGGCCGAAGTTGTATACCGCGAAGGCCAGGGGCAGCACCATGGCAATCATGACCTCCCCCATGATGTGGCCCGCGCCGTCCTTGGTACGGATATGAGGGGAGGAGGAGCCGATGAGATTCAAATCCTTATAATCCATGCCTTAAGCCTCCTTCTTTTTCTCTTCCGCAGCCTTGGCCTCGGCGGCGGCTTTCGCAGCGGCCTTGGCGTTGTTGATGAGCTGCTTGCCCGCCCGGAACGCCTGGACCAGATGGAGACGGCCGGGACAGATGTAGGTGCAGGCCCCGCACTCGATGCAGTCGAGGACATGGGCGTCCTCCAGAGCCGGAAGCATCCCCGCCTGCTGGTACTGGTACATGAACACGGGCTGGAGGTGCATGGGACATACGGAGATACACTTGCCGCAGCGGATACAGGCGGGGTGCTCCACGGTGCGCTCCTCCTTCTCGCAGAAGGCAAGAATGGCATTGGTGCCCTTGCCGATGGGGGCGGACATGTCAAACTGGGAGTGGCCCATCATAGGACCGCCCATGAGGATCTTGAAGGTGGACTTCTTCACGCCGCCGCAGGCGTCCAGCAGGTTGCTGATGGGGGTGCCGATGGGGCAGAGGAGATTCTTCGGCTCATTCACGCCGGAGCCGGAGACCGTGACGACGCGGTGGGTCACGGGCTTACCGTGGTAGATGGCGTTGTAGATGGCCATGGTGGTGACGATGTTGAACACCGCGCAGCCGATGGCGGCGGGCAGGGCCCCGGGGGGCACCTGGCGGCTCGTAATGGACTGGCAGAGCTGCTTTTCCGCGCCCTGGGGATACCGGGTCTGAAGGACATCCACCACGGCGGGGGCCTTCTCCTCGTCGATCTTTACCTTGAGCATTTCGGCGGCATTGTTCTTGTTGGACTCAATGGCGATATGGACCCGGTCTACGCCGAAAATGCGGGCCAGCAGGCGCACGCCGCCCAGGACCTCCTCCGGGTGCTCGAGGAGAATGCGGTGGTCGCTGGTGATGTAGGGCTCGCACTCGCTGGCATTGACAATCACCGTGTCCACCTTGCCCAGGCCGGAGGAGATCTTCACGTGGGTGGGGAAGGTGGCCCCGCCCATGCCAACGATGCCCGCCTCCTTTACCAGGGCGGAAATCTGTTCCGGCGTCAGGGAGTCCGGGTCCTTGACGGGGGCGATGTCCGGACAGGGCGTGTCGTTGAAGTCGTTCTCAATGACCACGCTCATCACCGGTACGCCGGAGAAATGAATCCGCTTCTCCACCGCCACCACTGTGCCGGAGATGCTGGCGTGGACGGGTGCGGAGACAAAGGCGGTCGCGTCCCCCACCTTCTGTCCCACCGTCACCGGATCGCCCACCGCCACACAGGGCGTGCAGGGTGCGCCGATGTGCAGGGACATGGGGATCACCACATGCTTGGGAGGCGGGAGGGTCTCAATGGGCTTTTTGTTGGTGGTAGCCTTCTGGTCATTGGGATGGATGCCGCCGAAAAAAGCTTGTGCCATAGAAAGTTTCACCTCATTCTTTGCTGGTTTTTGTAGAGAGGGCCGCTGCCCTGAAAACACACGTAACCATCATACTCCAAATTCCTGCCGGTGTCCAGAATTTTTTCGGGATTCTATCATTTTTTTACGAGATAGTGACGAAAAATGGGAGAGCAGTTGTTGATTCTGCCACATAATGGTGAAGTAGGGACGGCTTGCTTTTCCAGGGAAAAGATGGTATGATACAGTATACATCCGGCAGGAGCCGGAAATGTGGACGCGGGAGGGTTTTTTATGCTCAATCGAGTGGAAATCAAGGCGGAAGCCAAAGAAATCATGCGCACGGCGCGGGTGAGCCCGTATATCGTGACACTGCTGGTTATCGTGGTCGGATTTACCTTGAACCGCGTGGTGGATCTGGTGCAGGGAGGGTCCCTGTTCTTTTCCTATGACCGGTATAGGAGCTATCTGGCGATTGTGAGCAGCGGCGACATGGAGGCGCTGGAGCGGTGGATTCTCTCCCTGCCCCAGGATACCGGCGCCAGCTTCTTTCTGTCCATCCTTGTCTCGCTGGTCATGCTGGTGCTCAACGGGGGGTATTACATCTACTGCATGGGCATTCGGCAGGGGGCGGAAATGCCCTACGCGACGCTGGCTGACGGTCTGGGCATGGCCGGAAAGCTGATCTGGTGCTCTATCCAGATCGGGGTAAAGGTCTTTTTGTGGTCCATGCTGTTCTGGATCCCGGGGATCATTGCGGCGTACCGGTATCGGTTCGCGTACTACAACATCCTGACGGATGGGTCGCTCTCGGCGGGGGACGCCATCCGGCTCAGCTGCCAGCAGACCCAGGGGCTGAAAGGGCAGCTCTTTGTGCTGGACCTCAGCTTTATCGGGTGGTCGATCCTCTCGAGTATGACCATGGGGCTGCTGGGCGTCTGGCTGACGCCCTATATGACGCTGTGCGATCTGGCTTATTTCGAGGAGGGGCAGAGGAATGTGGGGCGAAGCCCCTACGGGGAGGGGTAAATCCTTCTT
>ERZ778511.1566-NODE-1566-length-15056-cov-4.362776_pt1 | contig 15056 bp, 13 predicted proteins | sample MGYA00510347_ERZ778511 | MGnify/ENA primary metagenome ERZ778511 (study PRJEB29527, sample SAMN07138967) | mouse gut metagenome | material: feces | host: mouse | place: China:Nanjing | collected 2016-01-25 ...
GCAGATGCGGTTTATATGGAAGTACGCAGGGAATTTCCCAACATCAGTCTCGGTACAGTCTACCGGAATCTGACATTGCTTGCGGATCTGGGAGAGATTGCCAGAGTGAATGTGGGCGACGGCGTGGATCATTTTGATCCCAACACGGCGCTGCACTATCATTTTATATGCAGGGAATGCGGATGTGTGCAGGATCTGGATATTGACAATATTGTCAATATCAATGAGATGGCATCGGCAAATTTTGATGGTGAAATTGGTGGTAATGTTACCTATTTTTATGGAATCTGTGGAAAATGTAAAAGAAAACAATATTCCTGAAAAGGGCGTATTGCATGTGTGCGGGCTGCGTATAAATTTTCCATTATCGGGACATCCTTTTAACAACATGTAAACAGTGGAAAAGGAGAAAACATCATGAAATTTATATGTCAGGTATGTGGTTATGTACATGAAGGGGACAATCCCCCGGAGCGCTGCCCGGTATGCAATGCCCCTGCGGAAAAATTCAAGGCACAGACAACCCAGGACAGCTGGGCGGCAGAGCATGTGGTGGGTATCGCCAAAGGTGTCAGCGAGGATATTATGGCAGATCTGCGTGCAAATTTTAACGGAGAATGTTCAGAGGTGGGTATGTATCTTGCCATGTCAAGAGTGGCTCACAGAGAAGGTTATCCGGAAATCGGCCTTTACTGGGAAAAAGCAGCCTGGGAAGAGGCAGAACATGCGGCCAAATTTGCTGAACTGCTGGGCGAAGTTGTAACGGATTCCACAGAGAAGAACCTGAAAATGCGTGTGGATGCGGAATATGGTGCAACGGGTGGCAAATTTGACCTTGCAAAACGTGCAAAAGCCCAGAATCTGGATGCAATCCATGATACCGTTCATGAGATGGCTAAGGACGAGGCAAGACATGGGAAGGCGTTTGCAGGTTTGTTGAAAAGGTACTTTGGCTGAGGGAAGAAGTGCAAAAAGATAAAGCATTTGAGAGGAATGGGCGCCTGGGCGTTCATTCCTCTTTGGGCTGTAAGGGTACAGGAGACTGATTGCAGAGGGAAAGGATGGCAGATGATGATAAACAGAGAGGATATGCTGGAACTGACAAGAAGAATGACACTATCCAGGACTTCCATTACGAGAGTTGCGGGATGTTATATGGATGGAGCGGGAGAGATTGACGGCACATTTAATACGAATTTTCTGAATCTTTCCTCGGCTGAACGAAAAAAGAATCTTGCTATGGCAAAAACCGTACCATTTTCCCGAACCAATGAACAGCTCAGGTCATACCGGTTCGGGGCAGACAGCAGGGGGCCGGGCAGTATGTGGCAGCTTCTGATGGCCATGAAAAGCTGCGGCCTGAAAAATGATGCACTGATGGATACCTTTTATGAACTGGTGGGAGAAAAATATGAGAGAAGGGGCCCCTGTGCCGTTTTTGTATTTCATGACCGATATGATGTGCCGGTGAAAGCAGCGGATAAAGTGCGGCTTGGAGAATCGGAAGAAGTGTATGAATATCTGATTTGCACAATCAGCCCGCTGGTTGGGGAATATGAACCGGGAAAGCCGGAGTGTGGCTTTTTATTTCCGGCGTTTACCGACAGAAGCGCCGATCCTGAGCAGGCAGCTATATTTTTTGCAGAAGATAAACGTCATCGTGTCACACCTTTTTCACTTTTTACATAAACTGATAAAAAGGCATGTGGGAGCGTTTCCCTATGGAAAATAAGACGGCCCCGCTGGAAAATCTGTGCAGTTTTCAGGGGATGAAGCCAGCTATGATGGAATTGCCATATCCGCCTATTCGCGCAGAGGAGAAAAATCTGTCTTTTGCAAATCTGCTCAGTGTGGATTATTGTGGTTCTGTATCAGAATTATCTGCGATTACACAGTATATCAACAATGAAAACAGACTGTCCTGTGAAACATGTTCCGTAGCGAAGGTAATTCTGAGCATTGCCATGGCAGAAATGATGCATTTGCAGAAATTGGGAGAACTGATTTATCTTTTGGGTGGCGATGTGGATTATGTGGCTAAATACTGTGACCGGAAGAAATTCCTGTGGACACCTGCTTATCTGACGATTCCCCGCAGCGCAAAGGAAATGCTGCTGGCCGATATTGAGAGTGAAAAACAGGCCATTGGACAGTATGAAATGCATATCCGGATGATACAGGATGGTTGTGTGAACGCTGTATTAAAAAGAATCATCCAGGATGAAGAATATCATATCATGCTGTTGCAGGCAATGCTGAAAGAACTGTGAGGAGACGGCAAAAGGACAATGGCAGCAGGCAGGGTTAAAAAATCATAAGAAATGCAAGCAGATTTTCAAAAACCGAATTTTCTCCCAGTTCCATGGCGCCCCATTTCGGCGCTCTGCGGCTGAAAGCTTTCAGATTGCCGTTGGGCGTCATATGCCATGTGTGCATGGAATATGTCTGCATATCTCTGTCTGCCGATGCTGCCAGCAGGCGGGCCGCATGGTCACAGTTATTTGTATAAATCCGGTATAACGGCAGGGACGCATCCTGGCTCATTGCTTCCAGTTCCTCATCCAGCTTTTCCCGTTCCGCTTTGTCTGTGGTCTGAGCCCATAGCAGATACAGAGCTGCAAAGTCCTGCTCCGCCTGTATATAGGGTTTGGTGCTCTCCAGTATACATTCCATATCGGATTCTGTAATGTTGCGGTACAGGGCCCAGTCGTAGTTGTCTGTCAGTTGATCTTCGTCCAGTTCCAGATTACCGGTCTGTAAAAACCGGGAAACTTCCTCCGCATCCATAGTGCCTGTACTCATTTTGCCGACACCGGCTTTTCCCAGCAGGCTTTCTCCCAGAGAATATTGCATTCCATTGAAACTGAAAACAGTGCCGGCGCCATCTGCATCTACCAGCAGCAGGATACTGTGTCCCAGTCCCTTCATACCATCCGCATTTACAATATAATAGAGCTGGCAATCTCCCTCTGTCAGTGCAGTGTCCCTGAGGGTTATCCGCATGGACAGACACAGGCACAGATAAAAAGTAAGCCCGCAGAGCAACAGGATGCGTAGATAGTTATGCTTGTTTTTCATAGTTTTTCCTGCCATGTGATTTTGCAAACTCCTGTTTATGTGTCTGGGCATAATAAAATATGTACTGCTGCATAATGCCGGCGGCATTTCCATACTGTGGAAAGGGATTGACACCATGATATTTTTCATCAATGGTACGGGAAATCCAGGTATCCACCGGCGCCAGAGCGGTGCGCCCATAGGCAAACAGGCTGATACAGCCTGCCACTTTATTCCCCACACCACAGACCGTTTTCAGTGTGTCCAGAAGGTCTGTATCCTGATATTCATGCAGTTGGTCTAAATCAATGTGTCCCAAAGCCACTTTTGTAACGGCATCTCTGATATAGGGCGCCCGATAACCCAGTCCGCACTGTCTCAGCTTGTCTTCGGACAGGCCGAGAAGATGCTGCGGGTCAGGAAATCCGTAGACTGTTTCATGATCTGTATGAATTGGATCTCCGAAACCGGACGAGAGCAGTTCTACCGCATGTTTGATGGCGGGGATGCTCTTTCTCTGGGAAATAATAAAAGTAATGAGCATTTCCCAGGGGTTCTGGCGGAGAATCCGGATTCCCTTTCCGGCAAGGGCTGCCTCCGTGAGACAGACATCTTCCGGAGGGATTGTTTTTCGAATGTTTCTGTAATTTCTGCCCAGATCAAAATAATCATACCAGAAGTCGTGCCAGTGCTTTGGCGAACAGTCCACTTCATAGTGAGGCCCTTCCCTGTGTCTGATATATAGAAAACGGTTTTCACAGATAAATCGGTACATGCCGTTTTCAAAACGTTTTACCCGGAAGCACTGGCCGCTGTTTGAAATTTTTTCGAGGTTAAAATCATCCTGTATGGTAATCTGCACAATGAACTTCCTTTTTCCTGTTTAAAATTAATCTATTATATCAAATTATTTGGCTTTATGGTATAGTTTTTAACATAGAATGTGCATCGGTTAACTGAAAAAGGAGAAAGGGATATGGACAAAATCAAAGCGATTAAGAAATTGTGTGAAGAAAAGGAAATCCGCATGATTGATTTTAAAATGACGGATATCGACGGACGTTGGCGGCATATTACCATTCCGGTGGAACGGTTCGGAGAAAGTACTTTTACATATGGGATCGGGTTTGACGGTTCCAACTATGGATATGCACCCATTGAAAAGAGCGCTATGGTATTTCTGCCGGATCCGGATACGGCATATGTGGATCCCTTTGCACAGGTGCCTACGCTGACGATGTGCGGCAATGTGTGCACCATCGGGAAAGGGGAAAACAAGCCTTTCGACCAATATCCGAAAAATGTAAGCCTCCGTGCAACAGAATATATGAAAGAAAGCGGTATCGCGGATCGAATGATCATCGGGCCGGAATTTGAGTTTTATCTGTTTGACAGCGCACGTTATGAGGTATCCCCACAACAGTGCGGCTATCGCATTGACACAAGGCAGGCGGACTGGAATTGCAGCCTGGATACGTCTGGCAATAACGGTTATGAAGTGCCTTACAAGGGTGGTTATCATGTGGCGGCTCCCCAGGATGTGGGATATGATCTGCGCAGTCGGATGTGTATGATGATGGAAGACTGGGGAATCCAGGTAAAATACCATCATCATGAAGTGGGTGGTCCGGGACAGATGGAGATCGAGGTGGAACTTGCAGATATGCCTGCCATGGCCGATAACACCATGATTATTAAATATATCATTAAGAATATGGCGGCAAAGGAAGGAAAAACAGCCACATTCCTGCCCAAACCCATTTATCAGGAAGCCGGCAGCGGCATGCATGTCCATATGCTGCTTCTGAAAGACGGGAAACCGCTGTTTTATGATGAGAACGGCTATTCAGGACTGAGCCGCACAGCGCATTATTTTATTGGCGGTTTACTGAAGCACATTGCATCTCTGTGTGCTTTTACCAATCCTTCCACCAATTCCTTCAAGCGTCTGGTGCCCGGATATGAAGCGCCTGTTACAATCGGTTATGCTACGTCCAACCGCAGTGCGGTTATCCGGATTCCGGCTTATGCCAAATCGCCGGAGACAAAGCGTTTTGAACTGCGCAATCCGGATGCGACGGCCAATCCCTACTATGCATATGCGGCCATTTTGATGGCGGGGCTGGACGGTATTGAGAAACAGATTGATCCGGCTGAAAACGGATGGGGGCCTTACGATTTCAATCTGTACACATTATCGGAAGAAGAACAGAAGAAAATCAAAGGGCTGCCAAAGTCTCTGGGAGAAGCACTGGATGCCCTGGAGGCAGACCATGAATATCTGACAAAAGGCGGTGTATTCCCCCAGAGACTGATTGATGTGTGGATCGCGCGTAAACGGGCGGAACTGAAAAAAATGGAGCAGATTCCCAATCCGGCAGAATTTAAAATGTACTATGATTTATAATCTGTAGGATTCTGTACGGTGCGCATAGGCGGGATATGCTGATTTTGCTGCAGTCATTGCGACTGCAGCAATTTTTACATGAATAAATCATATCAATTCAGGATAGAACATATAGGATGAGAGACAGTGAAAAACAGTTGGAAGTTTGACGGATACATACATTTTTGCATACAACCAATACTTCATCCATATGTGTGGCTCAATATGGGGAGAAATCTTTTGCGTGAAAGAACAGACATGCAATGAAATGCAGACAGGAGGAATCAACATGGGATTTTTGACAGGTAAAACAGCAATTATTACGGGAGCAGGACGGGCTGTACTGAAAGACGGGGGATGCGGTTCCATCGGTTACGGTATTGCCACAGCCTATGCAAAAGAAGGCGCCAATCTGGTAATAACAGGACGGAATGTGAAGAAGCTGGAAGAGGGTAAAGAAGAGCTGGAACGGCTGTATGGTATTGAAGTACTGATGGCAGCGGCAGATGTAAAAGCCCATGGAGATAATGAGGCGACCGTGTCTGAGGTAGTCCAAAAGACCATGGAACGTTTTGGCAGGATTGATGTGCTGATCAATGTGGCACAGGCATCCGCATCCGGAGTACCGCTGGCAGAGCATACCACGGCGCAGTTTGATCTGGCTCTGTATTCCGGTTTATATGCCACTTTTTATTATATGAGAGCCTGTCATCCTCACTTGGCGGAGACGAAAGGTTCTGTCATCAATTTTGCCTCGGGTGCGGGTCTGTTTGGAAATTACGGACAGTGCGCGTATGCGGCGGCCAAAGAGGGGATTCGTGGTCTGTCCAGAGTAGCGGCTACAGAATGGGCAAAGGAAGGAATCAACGTAAATATTATTTGTCCTCTGGCCTGGACTGCCCAACTGGAACAGTTTGAACTTGAATATCCGGAGGCGTTCAAGTCGAATGTGAAGATGCCGCCGGCGGGATACTATGGCAATGCAGAAATGGAAATCGGACGGGTATGTGTACAGCTCGCTTCTCCTGATTTTAAGTATATGACAGGAGAAACCATTACGCTGGAGGGCGGGATGGGATTGCGGCCATGAAGGTGGGAAATTAAAAAAACTTCCAGTTTTCTCTCTTATAATATAATTGCCATCCTCTGAAAAAAGTGCTACAATACACACTGTATAAAAAATAACAAAGTACACATAGTAACAAACAATCAAAGGAGAAGAATTCCATGGAACATGTAACGGAAAAGATTATCAATATAGGGGTGAATGACAGTGAACTCACTCTGTTTGAAGGTCAGTATGCAGTGAAACATGGTATGGCATATAATTCGTATGTAATTCTGGATGAAAAAACGGCTGTTATGGATACGGTGGACGGACATGTGACAGATGACTGGCTTTCCGGTTTGGAACAGGCTCTGAATGGAAGAACTTTGGATTATCTGGTTATTCAACATATGGAGCCGGATCATTCGGGTAGTATCCAGGATCTGGCAGACAGATTTCCGGATATGAAGATTGTATCCAGTGCGCCTGCTTTCAATATGATGAAGCAGTTTTTTGAAATGGATCTGGAAAGCAGGATGGTTGTAATCAAGGAAGGGGATACTCTGGAACTGGGGGAGCATACCCTGCAATTTTATACAGCGCCCATGGTGCACTGGCCGGAGGTCATTGTCACATATGAGAAGTCTGAAAAGGTCGTGTTCAGTGCAGATGGGTTTGGTAAATTCGGGACAAGGGATGCTGCGGAAGACTGGACCTGTGAGGCCAGGAGGTATTATATCAACATTTGCGGGAAATATGGTGTGCAGGTACAGGCACTTCTGAAAAAACTTTCCACGCTGGATGTTTCTGTTATCTGTCCTTTGCATGGACCGGTGCTGACGGAAAATCTGGCATATTATATTGGCAAATATGATATCTGGAGCCGGTATGAGCCGGAGGATCGGGGGATTTTCATCGCGTATGCGTCTGTGTATGGGCATACGAAAGAAGCTGCTCTCAAGTTGAAAGAGATGTTGGAAACCAGAAGCAGGGAGAAAGTGACGATATGCGATCTCTGCAGGGATGATCCCCATGAGGCGATTGAGGATGCCTTCCGGTATGACAGAATGGTGCTGGCTGCTATTTCCTACGATGCAGGTGTATTCCCTGCCATGGACGATTTTCTGCGTCATTTAAAGGGAAAGAATTTTCAGAAGAGGACGGTGGCCATTATTGAAAATGGTTCCTGGGGTCCGACTGCCGGCAAGGCCATGAAAGCCCTGCTGGGAGAAATGAAAGATATAACAGTGATTGAACCAATGATAACCATAAAATCGGCTGTCAAACCGGAAACTATGGAAAAATTGGGAGAACTGGCGGATGTTCTCTTAAAGAGCTGAACGTTCAGCCGTCCGAAACACAAATGAGCTGTATTTTGTTTCGGACGGCTTTTCTGTGTTCTTAAAGTCTATATATCTTGCAGAGATTTGCAGACAGGAATCGTGAAGGGAACTGTCAGAGGGCAAAATTGCAGATACCCAGCAGTAGCAGCATGATGGCAGACAAAAGATCGGCATATCGGTTGGACAGGCGCAGGCCGGATGTATTGCCCAGGATATTTCCGGAGGAGAGGAACAGGGCAGATGTAAGAAAGGTAAGCAGAGCGGCAGGAAGTAAGACAATGCCCGACATGCTGGCGCCGATGCCGATACCGATATTGTTGAAAGAAAGGGCTGCGCCCAGGAGGAATGTTTCTTTCAGAGAGAGAGTGACTGTGAAACTTTCAGAGTGCAGGCTGTTGTCCGGGGCGGACAGGGCCTTGTACAGATAATATATACCCAGTGTAAATAAAAGGATGCTGCCGCCGCAGGAAGTGAGAAAATCAGGCAGCAGATACAGAATCCGGCGGCCCAGAAGCAGGGAGAGCAGAGTGCCTGCAAAAGAAATCAGGCTGATGATGAGATTCTGGACGATGGTAATGTGTATTTTGCGGATGCCGGTGGACATACCTACCAGAAAGGCATCAATATTCACGGAGAATGCAAAAATCAGAGACGAGATGATATGCATGTAATCACTCCCGAAAAAATTCATTTTTCGTCAATTTACTATCTATCATATTCAGGAGTGGGGATAGGGTTCGACAGTGATCAGGCATTTTATGGAGGTTGGATAATCATGAGTATGGAATCAGATTTGGAAAAGATAAAAGACCGTCAGTTTCTTCTGGGACAGGGGAAGCTGCTACTGGGAGGGGTTGCGGGTGTTCTGTTGTATGCCGTAGGTATGAATCTGTTTATTGTGCCGGTGGGTCTGTACAGTGGTGGATTGATGGGATTTTGTCAGTTGATTCGAACAGTGCTGACAAAGTATCTGCATATTTCCTTCGGCGGCGTGGATATTTCGGGAATTATTTATTATTTGCTGAATGTTCCGCTTTTTATTACGGCGATTAAGAAAATCGGGAAAACCTTCTTTTTTAAAACGATGGTCTGTGTTACGGCTATGACACTGTTTCTGTCTGCGATTCCCATACCTTCCGAACCGATTATGGGAGAGGATATACTGGCTTCCTGTCTCATCGGAGGGATTATATGTGGCGCCGGAATTGGGATTCCCCTCAGAATGGGCTGCTCCGGGGGCGGTATGGATATTCTGGGGCTGGCATTGATTAAATGGAAAAAGGATTTCAGTGTGGGGAAGCTGAATCTGATTGTGAATGTCATCCTGTATGGCATTTGTCTGTTTCTGTTCGACGTGCCTACCGTGATTTATTCACTGATCTATGCTTCTGTAAATGCTTCGGCTGTGGACAGACTGCATTCCCAGAATATCAATGTGGAAGTTAAAGTGGTAACAAACGAACAGAATGAAGAAATGGAAGCGGAAATAATGCGGGAACTGGAGCGGGGCCTGACCAAATGGAATGCAAAAGGGGCCTATACAGAAGAAGGCAAACAGGTGTTGTATATTCTGCTTTCCAAATATGAACTGGCACATTTGCGTTATATTATCAGAAAATACGATCCTCATGCATTTATTGTGGTAAATGAGGGGGTTCACATTGGAGGAAATTTCCTGAAAAAATTATAATTCGGGCAGTTGTCCGAATGGATGCTGATTTGTCTGGATTTGTTGACAAAATTATCCGGGAGAGAGGAAATTCGTCTGAAAAACGGGGACAGGAATATGGACTATGTGACAGCCTGCGTTATTTGATCGCAGATGACATCACATTTCCATACTTGAAAGAAGCCATCCCCCTGACTGATGTTTCTGTGCGGGATCTTCTTACCCGAATTATGCATGGAGAAATTGCGGGAGTAACGAGCCCTTTGAAATATGCAGCAGGAGTAGAACGTGAGAGGATTTGTGAATTGGAAACGATTATTTCTTCTGTAGAGAAGAAGCAATAAAGTGTATAAAAAAGTGCAGTGAACAACGATAGAAAGCACGCTTTGCGAACCTTCCATCGCTATGGATAAAAACAGAGAACCAACCCCTTTTCAGGCAGATGGTTCTCTGTTTTTTTATTCATGACAATAGAAGACTCGCGAAGCGTGGATTCTATTCTTTCATATGTTTCTGTCCGGCAGCAGCCCTGATAAATCCGCTGAACAACGGGTGAGGTCTGTTGGGACGGGATTTCAGTTCCGGGTGTGCCTGGGTGGCGATGAAGAACGGATGCTCCGGCAATTCGCACATCTCCACAATGCGCCCATCGGGAGAAAGCCCGGAGAGTTTCATGCCATGTTCGGTCAGAACGGCACGGTAATCGTTATTTACCTCATATCTGTGCCTGTGGCGCTCATAAATGGTCTTTTCCTGATACAGTTCATAGGCTTTGGAGGTTTCATCCAGGACACAGGGGTATGAGCCAAGGCGCAATGTGCCCCCGATATCTTCCACACCGTTCTGGTCCGGCATCAGGTCGATGACCGGATGGGTGGTGGAAGGATTCAGTTCAACGCTGTGGGCGTCTGCATGTCCGATAACATTTCTTGTAAATTCCACAATGGCAAGCTGCATGCCCAGGCAAAGTCCCAGATAGGGGATGGAATGTTCTCTGGCATAGGTGATAGCCCTGATTTTGCCTTCGATTCCACGGTCTCCAAACCCGCCGGGCACCAGAATGCCGTCTGCGTCTGCCAGAAGCGATGAAATGTTTTCATCGGTAACGGTTTCGGAGTCAATCCATTTGATATTGACGGTGGCGTGCTGGGAAATGCCGCCATGTTTTAAGGCTTCCACTACACTGATATATGCATCGTGAAGCTGAATGTATTTTCCTACGAGAGCAATGGTGACCTCCTGGGTGGGAGAACGGAGAGCTTCCACCATCTCTTTCCAGTCGTCCAGATTGGGTTTTGGACAGGGGAGTTCCAGACACTCGCATGCAACCTGTGCCAGATGTTCTTTTTCCATGGCCAGAGGCGCTTCGTATAAATATTCCACATCCAGGTTCTGAAGGACATGGTTATTGGGTACATTACAGAACAGGGCAATCTTGTCTTTAATGCCCTGGCCTAAGGGATATTCACTCCGGCAGACAATAATGTCCGGACGGATTCCCATTCCCTGCAGTTCCTTAACACTTGCCTGTGTGGGTTTTGTTTTCATTTCCTGAGATGCGCGCAGATAGGGAATCAGGGTAACATGTATTAAAATGGCGTTGCCTCTGCCCACTTCATGCTGGAACTGACGTATGGATTCCAGAAAGGGCTGGCTTTCGATATCGCCTACGGTGCCGCCTACCTCGATGATGGCAATGCGCGTATCCTCGTCTGTAAAATTGCGGTAAAAACGGCTTTTAATTTCGTTTGTAACATGAGGAATCACCTGCACGGTACCGCCGCCATAGTCGCCGCGGCGTTCTTTCTGCAGAACGGACCAGTAAACTTTTCCGGTGGTTACATTGGAATTCTTATCCAGGCTTTCATCTATAAAGCGTTCATAGTGTCCCAGGTCCAGGTCTGTTTCGGCACCGTCATCGGTAACAAATACCTCTCCATGCTGAATGGGATTCATGGTACCGGGGTCAATGTTGATATAAGGGTCAAATTTCTGCATGGTTACCTTATAACCGCGGGCCTTTAAAAGCCGACCCAGAGATGCGGCGGTAATGCCTTTTCCCAGACCGGATACGACGCCGCCGGTTACAAATACGTATTTTACTGGCATTGTGTTTTCCTCCTCAGATAATAATTGATTGTATCATGGGACAATGGAAAAAACCACTGTTTTACTATAAAAATTTCAGATATTTAATGGATTTTTCATGGAATGGAACTTGATTTATGAAAGAACTGTCACTATAATGGAAAAGATGGAAAGTGTACATTGTACACTTTTTATTCATGACAGTAGAAAATTAGCAGCGTGTGTTTTCTATTGTTGCCATAAAGATGGAAAGAACCTTTTTGATATTTTCATCCTATGGCAGAGGGTCTTTCAGGAAATGAGAGACAGGAGGGATATATGGACAACGGAAATTTTAACCAGTACGGCAACGGAAACGGCGGGAATGGAAATAGAGGAGGTAATAACAACAACGGCAACAGAAACGGCGGTTCGGGGGATCAGAATCCCAAACGGCAGAATACGTTGCTTCTTTTGGTTGCGGCTCTTGTGACATTGCTTTGCATGAGTTTTTTCATGAAAATGATGAATGATGCCACCAATCAGGAGATTTCTTATAATGAATTCATTGAAATGGTGGGTAAGGGTAAAGTCGAAAGCGTGGAAATCGGCACCGACAAGCTGACCATCTATCCGGTTCCCGAGGAAGAGGATCAGAAAGAGGGATTGCTGCAACAGGCAACGCCGCCGGTTACGTATTATACAGGTAAGATCGAGGATGACGATACGCTGACCCAGAGACTGCTGGAGCACAATGTGAAAGTATCGGGGGATATTCCCGATAATTCCAGTCTGCTGTTTTCCATTCTTCTGACGTATGTCCTCCCGGTTGCCCTGTGTTGGATACTGCTCAGTTTCCTGATCCGGAAAATGTCAGGCAGCGGCGGCCCCATGGGTGTGGGCAAGAGCAATGCCAAAGTATATGTGCAGAAAGAAACAGGGGTTACATTCAAAGATGTGGCAGGGGAGGATGAAGCCAAGGAATCTTTGCAGGAAGTGGTGGATTTTCTGCATAATCCAGGCCGTTATGTGAAGATCGGTGCGAAACTTCCCAAAGGGGCCCTGTTGGTGGGACCGCCCGGAACAGGTAAGACGTTGCTGGCAAAGGCGGTGGCGGGGGAGGCGCATGTGCCCTTTTTCTCCCTGACCGGTTCCGACTTTATTGAACTGTATGTGGGTGTGGGCGCATCCCGTGTCCGGGATTTGTTTAAAGAGGCCAACAGGAACGCGCCCTGTATTATATTTATTGATGAGATTGATGCCATTGGACGCAGCCGGGATTCCAAGTATGGGGGCGGCAACGAGGAACGGGAACAGACATTGAACCAGTTGCTTTCCGAGATGGACGGTTTTGACACTTCCAAAGGAATTTTAATTCTGGGCGCCACCAACAGGCCGGAAATACTGGACAAGGCATTGCTGCGTCCGGGACGGTTTGACAGGCGGATTATCGTGGATAAGCCGGATCTGAAAGGGCGTGTGGAAATACTCAAAGTCCATGCCAAAGATGTGCTGATGGATGACAGTGTGGATCTGGATGCCATTGCGCTTGCCACCAGCGGCGCCGTAGGGTCTGACCTTGCCAATATGATCAATGAGGCGGCTATCAATGCGGTCAAAGAAAGCCGGGAATATGTATGTCAGAAGGATCTGTTCAATGCGGTGGAGATCGTTCTGGTGGGCAAAGAGAAGAAAGACCGCATTATGAGCAAGGAAGAGCGGAAGATTGTTTCTTATCATGAGGTAGGGCATGCTCTGATCAGCGCCCTTCAGAAAAATTCCGAACCGGTACAGAAGATTACCATTGTCCCCAGAACCATGGGGGCCCTGGGATATGTAATGCATGTGCCGGAGGAAGAGAAGTATCTGAATACACAGGCAGAACTGCATGATATGCTGGTGGGTCTGCTGGGCGGCCGCGCCGCAGAGGAAATCGTATTTGATACGGTGACTACAGGCGCTGCCAACGATATAGAAAAGGCAACCAATATTGCCAGAAGTATGGTGACTCAGTATGGTATGAGTAAAAAATTCGGGCTGATGGGGCTGGAATCCGTGGAGAGCCGTTACCTGGATGGCCGTACGGTGATGAACTGTGCGGATGCCACTGCTTCGGCGGTTGATGCGGAAGTTATGAAGATTCTGAAAGACGGTTATAAAGAGGCAAAACGCCTGCTGAAAGATAACCGTAAAGTGATGGATGAACTGGCAGCATTCCTGATTCAGAAAGAAACCATCACCGGCAAGGAATTTATGAAAATTTTCCGTAAAATAAAGGGTATCCCGGAGCCTGAAGAAACTACCAAAGAAAACCTGAAAGAGAAAAAGAAAGAAATATTTCCATTGTCCGATAAGTCCGGACAAGCGGAAGATACCGGGACAGAGAAGGAGCCTGTCACAGACGGGCCCCGGCAGGCGGATGCAGATTCTGAAAAGGAGAATACTCCTGCCGTAAGACAGCGCATCATCGTACGGAATGGAACCTATATGCCGGAAAACTGGTATGGACAAAAGGCGGAATCTTCGTCAGAGGCAGCTGCGGAGGCAGAAGATGCCCCGGAAGAGGATGTGTAACAATCTGCCATAATATGGAATGTATGAATAGATGCCCCGTTGTCATTGACGGGGCATTTTTCAGGCGGGCACAGTATCCGGCATCTTTGCCCGTGGCAGTTAGAAAAAGGGGAAAAGTCAGTGTTTCAGATTGAGGAAGAATTAAAGAAGCTGCCCAAGTCTCCGGGCGTGTATATCATGCGGGATGGGCATGATACCATTCTCTATGTGGGCAAAGCAATCAATTTGCATAACCGGGTTCGCTCTTATTTCCGACCCAATATCGGCAGAGGGCCTCAGATTGACCGGATGGTAAGTCTGATTGACCATTTTGAATACATTGTCACAGACTCGGAATTGGAAGCACTGGTACTGGAAAATAATCTGATTAAAGAGTACAGTCCTAAATATAATACATTGCTGAAAGATGATAAAACATATCCTTATATTAAAGTGACTCTGGGGGAGTCTTATCCCAGAGTACTTTTCTCCAGGGAAATGAAAAAGGATAAGTCCCGGTATTTTGGACCCTATACCAGTGCCACTTCCGTGAAAGATACCATTGATTTGATTAACAGGCTGTACCAGCTCCGCACCTGTCATAAGAAATTCCCCAGGGATATGGGTACGGAACGGCCATGCCTGAATTATCATATCGGACGATGCATGGCGCCCTGTCAGGGGAATATTTCCGAAGAAACCTACGGGCAGCAGATCGGGAAGGCTCTGGATTTTCTGAACGGAAATTACAGTGCCATCCTGAAGGAACTGGAAGATAAAATGACAGAAGCGTCAGAAGATATGAAGTTCGAAGAAGCTATCTCCTATCGGGAACTGCTGAAAAGTGTGAAATCCATAGCCCAGAAACAGAAAATGACCGATACGGACGGGGAAGATAAAGATATTATTGCCATGGCGAAGGATGAGGACGAG
>ERZ778511.1567-NODE-1567-length-15021-cov-5.355740_pt1 | contig 15021 bp, 11 predicted proteins | sample MGYA00510347_ERZ778511 | MGnify/ENA primary metagenome ERZ778511 (study PRJEB29527, sample SAMN07138967) | mouse gut metagenome | material: feces | host: mouse | place: China:Nanjing | collected 2016-01-25 ...
ATAATATAGCTAAAATAGACAATCGAGTAGTTACTGAGAATTTTGCAAAGTTCTCAAAGGGGTGGGGAGCTTTTGATTTAGATTGGTGGACCATAGCTATGAGTCAACCTGTGGGACACGATGATCAATATATTGCTATTCCTACAGAAAAAGTTAAATCTATTTTTTTAAAAAATAAACATACCCATGAATCTCTTAAGGATTTTGTTAGACGTTCAAATAAATCGTTGAGTAAATTTCTTGATATAAAAATTGATTTTGAACAAGAAGATAAAGATAAATTAGCGGTGATAACCGCTCATATATTTGATGCTAGTTATATAGATACGGACTATAAGACTATGCTAAAAATAAATCAAACATCTCGACCTGTTTTTAATCAATTTAAAAGTTGGACAAGATTTCCTGTGAGTACCATGGCTAGTTTACATACTGCTTATTCGAAACGGTTATTTATTTACTTAAAGCAGTGGCGCACAGTGGGAAAAGTATCGTTTACTTTAGAAGAGTTTAGAAATAATCTTGATGTACCCAAAAGTTACAAACCAGGGTCAATCGACCAAAAAATTATTATGCCCGCATTGGAAGACTTGGCTCCATATTTTTATCAATTAAAATTAGAAAAAACGTATGCAAAAGCAAAAAGGGGACGAAAATTATCAGGATATGTTTTTAGTTTTAGGCCAGAGCCAAAAGAAAAGAAAGATGTAGGATTATCTAAAAAAATTGAAGATTGGTTTGCTATATATTCTATAGTAGATAATCGATATTTATCTCAAGAACATAAATTTAGGGCAGTTGATAGATACAGAAATGTTAGACTAGGATCTACCAAAAAGTATTATAGTAAGCATCATCCGCAAACTATTTTTTTAGATCCTACTAATAAAGAAGATAGAAAGTATACAATAGCAACATTAAATACTTTAAGTATTACATCTCTACAAACCATAGCCATTGCTTACGAAGAATTACTTAAAAAAGGTAAATTAAAAGAGTGGGATTTTGAGGATCTGTATAATATTGAAAAAAGCCTTTTTTGTAAACAAGTAAATCTTATGATTGAAACATTGAATGCTAAGGATCCATATAAACCCAGCGATAAAATCCATACTATTGCTTCAAGATTAATTTCAAAAATAGATGTTGATAAATTTGAGCAGCAGAAGATTGATATGGAAATAAAAATAATAATAAGAAAAGAATTTGGTAGTTTTGTGCGAGTGAAAGATCATCGACCACCCGAAGTAAAAGCAATGTCAAAAGATGAATAAATAAAGAATATAAATGAGAAAGTCATAACAACACCATTTATAGGAATGACTTCCAAATGTCCTTGGCTAGAAATGGTTGTAATAACATTCTTATGGAAGTAATCATAAGAAATACGCGGTAGAGCATATAATAAAAAGGCGTTAATTTAAAATGATTGGCACTCTTTTTAATATGGATTATTTTGATATTACATGAAAGTAGTGAATAGAATGATTCTACAAAATAAGTACCATATGACAGTTGATCAAAATAGAAGAATGGCAAAACGAAGTTTAACGTGTCTTGTGTATACAAATTCCCGATTTGAAGGGTTAACAACAACATTCTCACAAACTCAAAATATTATTGACGGACTAGATGTTGATGGGGTTTCCATTGATGACATCAATACTATTGTTCAAATTAAAAGGGGCTGGCAATATATTATCAATGATTCTGAATCACTTACTTTCGATAAATTAAAATTAATCAATACGATTGTAGCTCTATATGATGCATTTGAACCGGGAACTATCAGAACCGGCTCTTCACAAGTGGTTTTGATGTCTGATGATACCTATACTCCTGAAATTCCTAGTGAATCAAAGGAAAAAGAATACTTTGAAGATTTAATGAATAAAGATAGAAGTGCGACAGATAAAGCAATAACCTTGATGTATCACAACATGAGAAATCAAATATTTTGGGACGGTAATAAGCGATCTGCCACTTTAGCAGCCAACAAGATTATGATTGATAACGGAGTTGGATTGATAAATATTCCTTTAAATAAATGGGGAAAGTGGAACGAATTAATCAGTAATTATTATCGAACTAATGAAATAGAAAAAATTAAAGAATGGACTTATGAAAACGGGATTCAGGGCATAGACTTGAATAAAAAACAAGAAAAAATTTATCAATCTGAAGCTAAAGAAGTTTAGCAGTGTTTTAAAAAGGTTGAAAGCAGATATTAATAAACGAAGATAAGATAGGGAAATATATTCAAATGAGATAAAGTGAATGTATTTATCCAATATTTTCTAACATTAGACCGGGGGATTTATGGTAAATAAGAGATCAAAAGTAACAGACTATATTTCAGGGAAAGAAATCACAGCTGGACCAGAAGAAATTGAAGCTGTTCAGCCACTATTAAAGCAGCTAGTTAATGATTATAACTATCCTAAGAATCATATTGTTGCTCATCCACAATGGAAAGTTAAGTCACGACCTTCTGATAGGATAAAGCAATATCCAGTAGATATTGCTTTATTTACTGGTAGTAAACATACAGATGACAATTTATATGCAATAGCTGAATGTAAGAGAAAGACAAGAAAAGATGGCTTAGCTCAACTGAAGATATATTTAAGTTTAAGTAACGCTAAATTAGGAATATGGTTTAACGGAAAAGAATATGCATTTGTTCATAAAATCGTTAAAAACAATGAAATAGAGTTTCAAAATATTAGTAATATTCCATTGTGCGGTCAACGCATTGAAGATCTAGGTCTATTTAAGAGAAAAGATTTAATTAAAACGAATAATTTAAAACCAGTATTTAATACTATCAGAAATTATTTGGCTGCAAATAATATTGGAAGTACGTTGGATTCAGAATTAATGATTCAACTAATTAATATTATCTTTTGTAAAATCTATGATGAACGATTTACAAAGATGGACAGTATAGTTCGCTTTAGAGCTGGATTAAATGAAGATGCAAAGAGTGTTGCAGATAGAATAAAGACGATATTCCAAGAGGTAAAGCAACAATATTCAGATGTGTTTACTGTCGATGATAAGATCACACTATCTGAAGAATCAATAGCCTACATTGTAGGACAATTACAGCAATATTGCCTAATAAATGCTAAGCGTGATGCTGTAGGAGATGCTTTTGAAACATTTATATCACCCTCATTAAGAGGCGGACAAGGACAATTCTTTACACCAAGAAATGTAATAAACCTGTTAGTACATATGACTGATCCAGGTATATCTAGCAAGATTATAGATCCTGCTTGTGGTTCTGGCGGTTTCTTAATAGAGAGTTTACGATATGTGTGGCATAAAGAAAGAGTCCGTGACCAAGAATTAAATTGGCCAGAAGCTGAAATTTCTGCTAATGAACAAAAAATTGCAATTTCTAATTTTAGAGGTATTGATAAGGAACAATTTCTCGCCAAGACCACCAAAGCGTATATGGCATTACTTGGAGATGGACGTGGCGGTATTTATTGTGAGAATAGTTTAGATAGACTGAAAAACTGGTCTAATAATGCACAAGCTAATATCCAGTTAGGAACCTTTGATCTAGTACTTACGAATCCTCCATATGGCTCTAAATTAAAAATAAATGCCAGAGACATCTTAAGGCAATATGCTCTAGGTTATGAGAAGAAGAGAACAGATAAGCTATTAAAGTCTCAAACTCCTCAAGTTTTGTTTATTGAACGTAGTCTTGAGCTACTGAAGCCAAATGGAATATTGGGAATAGTTGCACCTGAGAGTATGTTTTGTAATCCATCACATCAGTACATAATGGAATACATAGAAAAACATGCTGAAATTGAAGCTATTATCTCTATGCCAGAAGATCTATTTCAACCACATACTCATGCTAAGACATGTGTAGTTATAATGCGTAAATTAAATGTGAATAAAGTTGGAAATAAAGAAGTTGTTGAATCAATAAATCCAGATGACGAAATTTTTATGGGTATAGCTAACTGGTGTGGTCACGATTCTCGTGGGCTAGAAATACCTAAAGATGATATTCCTAAGATCCAAAAACAATACGAACTGTTTAAAGCTAACAAATTAAATACCTATAATAGTTTAGGCTTTACAGTACGACAAAAAGATATTGTTAATCATATATATTTGCCAAAATATTATAATCCTGAAATTAAAAACCAAATATCTTCTTTAATGAATGGTTATGATCTGGTAACTATTGGTGATTTAAAAGATAAGGGTCTCATTAGTATCTCAACTGGAAATGAAGTTGGAAAATTGGCATATGGTACAGGAAATATTCCATTTATACGGACATCTGATATAGCAAATTGGGATATAAAAATTGATCCTAAACAGGGGATAAGCGAGGATATATATGAGGGCCTTAAAGAGAAACAGGATATTAAGCCATACGATATTCTAATGGTCCGTGATGGAACCTATTTAATAGGAACATGTGCAATGTTGTTACCTGATGATGTAAAAATTGTATATCAAAGTCATATTTATAAAATACGAAGTAATGACTTTGATAAATTAGATCCATATTTGTTACTTGGCTTATTATCATCGCCAATTGTTAAACGACAAATTCGTTCAAAGCAGTTTACTCAAGATATAATTGATACTCTCGGTGGAAGAATTAATGAATTAATTCTTCCGATCCCTAAAGATAAAAAACAACAAGAAAATATAATTAATAATGTTAAAAACGTATATAAGAAAAAAGAAGAGACTAAAAAATTGATGCGAAAAATTGTTACGCAATCAATTCCTGAATTAAATATTGATTCAAATAATACATCTTTCACTTTAACTGATCTATAACATTTTCTACTTAGAGTTACAACCAGTTGCATGGAAACCTAAGCCTGGTACTTCTTGGAATAACTATAGTTTGTTAAGATACATTGGATTTAGAATGGCTGTAGAATTTGTAGAAAAAGATAACAATAAGCAAAAAACTCAGAAAATCTCAAAAGGAAAAATCTGAGTTTTTAAAAATTTAGGAATTATAGTGAGTTTTTCCCAGAGACTTTTTGTGAACAATTAAATTGATTTAGCACTCTGTTTGTACAATTGCTAATATGTGTTAGAAAACAAGATGGTAATATTAGCATGCAGTGCATGGAAAATATTGAATAAATAAAATGACTCAAGAAATCAAACTTTCTTGAGTCATTTTTACTATCTATCTTTCTAAATCATTATTAAATGAAGAATTAATAGCTTTATTAGAATAAAAATTTTTTATTCTTTTTGTTTTAAGATCTAAAGGATTTTCTTTTTCTTCTTTAGTCAATGGTAAGTGTAAATTAACTTCTTTCTCTGAGGGAAGAGTGGTCATGATTTTATCTAAAGCTTTTTCCTCATCAACATCAGTTTCGGCAACATAAAAACGCATTAAATTAACCATAAATTCAGCATGATCAATATTGTTAAAAGGTAAAACTAAATAATTCTGTTTATCCCAGGTATTCATAGCAGCGTTAGCAGCAATTAATGCTGTTCTCTTGTTTCCATCTTGGAAAGGTTGTAATTTAGAGATTTTTGCAAAAACTTTCCAACCGTCACGTCTAGTTTTTTTAGATTTATTAAATTCGATAACAATGTTATCGAGATCTTTCTTTTTGACAACATCAGGAGCCGAATAAGCACCTCTAGATGTACCATTAGGATCCGTAACTATCATTATTGCATCATCTGGATTATAGAAAGCATTTCTTAAATGTCCTGGTAGTTGAGGATCCTCATTTTCAGAATAAGTAAAAGCTTTATTTACCGCTATTATTCCATCGCTATTAAAGCCCTTATCTTCAATTGCTGAAATACCATCTAGTGCATCATATAAAATAGCCGTATCATTTTTTGGTAATTTTGCTCCTACTTCATTATCTAAAACTCGTTTAGTTTGAAGGACGGAACTTTTATAGTTGTTCATACTTCCGAAAGATGTGATAAATCTTGCTAAAGCCAGATTTTTATTGTTGTCATTCATATTCATTTTCCTTTCATTTAAATATTTTCTCTTTTTTTTATTCTGTAAACTTGTTGGCGTGATATTCCTACTTTTTTTGCAATTGAAGCAATGGGAACATTTTCTTTTTTTAGATCCTCTACTACAGTTTGCCAAACCCACCGGTTTCGAGGATCTTTAGCATTTTTACCGTATTTAATTTTTCTCCCCGTATATACATGAGCGGCCTTAGCAATCTTTATACCTTGAGCTTGCCGTTCTCTAATTTTCTCCCGCTCATTTTGTGCAACAAATCCCATTAGTTGAATCATCATATCCATCATGAATTGGTCTACAAGCGGATTACCCGTATTGGTTTGGGGTAAATCATCTACGATAAGTGTTACGCCAATATCTCTTAAATGTTGAATTAATTTTTTAATATCGTTATAGTCTCGACTAAGTCGATCTAGACTTACTACCTGAAGAATATCATCTTCTCGGAGATAATTCATCATTTCTTTAAAAGCAGGTCGGTTAAGATTTTTTCCACTATACTTTTCTGAAAAAATTTTATCTGCGTTAACTTCTCTTGCTCGAGCAAGTTGTCGATCTAAATTTTGTTCTTCAGAACTGACACGTGCATAAAAAACTAATGACATTTTCGTATTTTTCCTTTTAATTTTGTTACAGTATTATGTTACACTATTTTTCGCTGTTTTTCAGCAATAAGAAAGTGTAACAATAGGGGACACCCTATTGTTACATAAACCTGAGCTACTTAAAATTGAGTACTAAATATTAGTAGACATAATTTAGTATATTTTATATAATACAAATATACAGAGGAAAAGAGAAAAGTATGGAACATAAAATAAAGTTTATGTATACCAAGGTTTTTATGAGTCACTGGTTTGAATGTGACTTAAATCTTGATGATCGTAAAGAGTTAGAAAATGGAATAATTAGGTTTATTCAAGAAGCACCAGTTAATAATCATGGTCATGATTTTCCTGGTGCAATTATGCAAGATACAGGTGGCGCTGTAAAATATAGATTTACACCGTCAAAATCTAATAAAGGTAAAAGTGGAAGTTATAGAACAATTTATTTTACTTTTGATGATCAAGCTAAATTATTTCTTTTTTTCGATGTTTATCCTAAAAGTAAAAAAGAATCATTAACTAATCGGCAAAAAAAGATGTTAAAGAAATTTAGCAAGGATATTAAGTTATTTGTTAAAAGAGGTAATGACTAATGTTAAGTATTGAAGAATCAATAAAAGAGTATGAAGCAATGTTTCAGGGAAAACCTAACGAAGTAGAGGTAGTAACTAGAACTATTCCGGTACGTCCAGAGTTTAGTGCAGAAACTATTAAAGAACTACGAAAAAACATTGGTGCCACACAAGCAACTTTAGCAAATCTTGTTGGAGTATCAACCAGAACCGTTGAGGCATGGGAAAGCAATCGTAGTGAGCCTAATAGGTCAGCTCAGAAATTGTTGACATTATTAATGCAAGATAAATCGTTTGTTGATAAATTACAATTAATCTAAATAGCATATAAATTAAGAAAAAAGTGAAACAATTTTAGCTAATCTCTGTGATTAGCTTTTTTACATATCTTTTTACTGAGTGAAAAATCATATTTTAAAAACAGTAGTTAGTGAAGGAAAAATTACAGATGCTTGACTATTCTCAAGATAATGAAAATACACATATCTCTAATATTAATCATTACTTGCAACTGATGAAAATGTCATATAAAGGGGCAGTGAATGAACTACAAGGGCGAGAAGAATGTCAATATGATTATTTTAATAGACAGTCTTTTAAAAATTTAGCGAGAAAAAATTTTAAAAGTATAAATAAAAAAGATAGGATGCCTAATTATAATAAAAATCGTTCAAAATATTCTGAAGGATTAATATTACATCATGTCTGGGAAAATAAATTTAAAAATTTATCTTATTTAACGTCTATAAGAAATCATCCAGATTTTATGTATCAACAAAAAGAAAATTTAGTTTATTGTAATCTCTTAGAACATCTAATTTTACATGGGCTAATTGCAAAAGAAACGCATAAGAAGTTAGGTATTGGTGGATATAAATCAATTCCAGCTCAAATTGAAAATCTTTATAATAAAGAAAAGAGTAGTAAATTAAATGATCAAGAAAAAATATTATTAAGTGCAATAGGTTTAAAGCATCAGGAATATAAAAATGTATTAGCTTTAGCCAACAAAATGATTAATGATTGTTAAATTTATTTTAATTAGAAAAAATAGTAGAACTAACTATTAGAGAAATAGACTAGAAAGTAAGGAAAGAGATATTTTAGGTATGAATGCAAATAAAAGCTTATCCGACCAAAATCCGGGTGCCTGGATTAGTGATTTAAAAAAACAAAATGTAGAAAATTATGTAAGGCGTACATAGAAAGGTAAATAGGGTATGACATATTTATTTAAATTCAATAATATTAAATATAATTCAATAAAGGAATTTGCGAGTAAATATTCAATTAGTCAAACCGTAGCAGTTAATTTATTGGTGTCGCATGCAACTTTTGATACAAATGCAATTAACCAGATATTGCAAACAGGAAGCTCACAAAATAAAATCTTTATTGATAATGTGGAGTATGTATCGTTAGAAAGTGCTGCAAATGTACATGATATGAGTCGAAGCCAGTTAAAATATAATTTGTCAATATTTGGCTACAAAACGAATATAGTATTTGATAAAAAAATATCAAGTAATGATTTTGGTCATTTTCGACTCAATTCTCGAAGTTGCCCACTAATTGTTGCAAATATAAAATTTAAATCGTTAGATGATATTTGCAAATATGCAAGAATACCACAATCACGCTTGCTTAAAAATATTCGTACTTATGGTACAAAATCAATGCATGTTTTTGATATGCATAATTCAGACTCGAAACATAAAATTATATTTAATAATTTAGTGTTTTCAAGTAAGGGACAAATGATGGGATTACTCGATTTACACCATATACCTAGTAATACAAAGTCTGAGTCTGATCTTGCTAAGTTTATTGATTCAGACAAGTTTGTCAATGTTAACCGTATCTACTTAAATTTACCTGGTTATGTTCAAAAAGATTTTAAAAACTTAGTTAGATCACAGACTACTATATTTACAAAGAGAGGGACATTAATAAAATTGAAAGCCGTTTTACAATTTTATTATGATTACGATTTTCTAAAATAAACTTACAATGTCTTTGACAATTTTCAGCTTATGGCAGGTACGTATTTTGTAACTTCGTCTAATGTATCTTATGTAAAGTAAAATATATAAAAAGAAACTGCCTAGTAAATGCTAAGCAGTTCTCAAACAAGCTAAACCATGCTATAATTTATTCAGGCAATGAATGAATTATTGATCAAACAATTGGGCTGAGAGTTTAGCAATAGTGCTTCTTGTTTCTAGTGTACTACCAATACACCACCAGCCAAGCACATTAAAGGACTCCTTCAAGAGAAATCACCTCTATTGTTTGAGCTAGTGGACTGATAGGCAGTCCACTTTTTTATTATACCAGATTTATTAGGTTAATTAGATTATAAAAAGACCGCTTTAGAAATCTACTCTAAAGCGGTTTTTTTATAGTTTTCGTCCACATTTTGGACAATAGCTAATTTCTAAATCTTCGCTAAAATCTCCGTCCCAAGAGAACTCCTCAATATGTAACTTCGACTTATCTATGGATACAGAAATGAAATAATCACTTCCATCACAAGTAAATAACTCTGTACCATCATCAACGCTACAGTAGGGACATTGTTCTTTACTCATCTTTGAACAACTCTTTCCTAAAAAAGCTTATGCGTTAGGACCTAACTCCTACGTCCTCTAAACTTGATCCACTATTAAAGATTACAACTTACTAATGCTTTTTAGCTTATCGCTAATTAATTCAGCCAAAAGAATTAGTTGCTTTTTACTAGCTACTTCTTCAATAAAGTCCTTAGTTTTCTTAAATAATTTTTCTTTATCAGCATGTTTTTTTCTGTATTCACGCATATATAGACGGTTTTTTTCTTTTTCTTTTTCTATTTGCTCTTGAGCTTTAATATCTCCATTTGCTGCTGCAATTTTTTTAGCTTTACGTTTTTTTCTTTTATAATTACGTTGATATTCGGTTCTATCTTTAGTCAATGGTTCTAATCCTCTTTAGTCTTCTATTATTCATACTATTACTTGTTTTTTTATTTATAATAACGGTATAATTAATATGATCTTTAGTGTGATGACTAAAGATACATTTTTCTTTAAATTTAAAGAAAATGATGATTGGTTAGGGTTCAACTTAGGTTGAATCCTTTTTATATACAAAAGCGCCTTGATATATCAAGGCGTTTTTTGTTTAATCAAATAACAGTTTTCTTACTTTTGCTGATCCACAGCTAAGACCAAATACAAAACAAATTAAAGCTATGAATATAATATCGAATGTCATAATAATTTCTCCTTAAATATAAAAATGATGATTGGTTTGTAAGTTATCCTTTAACTTACATATACTATTATATACTTACAAAAATAGTGTGTCAACAATTTTTGTATAAAAAAAGGAAGCACTATACTTAGTGCTTCCTAGGGTTTATCTGGTTAGATCATTATTATGTATTAATGGAAAATCTATTAATTTTTGGTAAAAAAATACTACTTTAAGTGCTTGTTTACATATCTAAATCTTGATTAGACGACATATTTTTAAAAGACTTAGATACCTTTTGGTGTCTAGTATTAGATGTCTTTTTACCGTAATTACTAATATATTCTGATTTGAATTCAGGATTTTTAAAAATAGTATTTTCTTCTAAATAAGCTGCTTTTGCACTCGTGTCTTTTTGAGGTTTAGTAGGATTTGATTTATTCCATGCCTGGTTATATTCTCTATTCCAAGCAAGATTTTTAGCCACGCTAGAAATATTTTTTTGACTATCTTCCAATCCGTTTTCTTTTAGAAATTTTTTAGCGTAAATTCTATTTAATTCATTCTCAGTTTGAGGTGTGTTAGTTATTCCTTTTAGATTGCTATTTTTATCCTTACCAGCATTCTCGTTAGCTATTTCAAAATCTTCGCGAGAAGGATTCATATAAATATTATGATTTTTCAAGTACCTTTCGTATTCTTGAGGATCTACTCTCTTGTTTTCTTTTATAGATATATCATCTTTAAGTTGGTCATTGTTTAATTTGAATTTTAAATCTTGTAAATCATTAGCAATTAATTTCGGCTTTTTATTTTGGCTAGGATCATAAGTATAAAAATCAATCATTTGAGTTTGAGCAGTTAAATTGTCTACATAGGAACGTTTTACTAGCCCCCATCTTCCTTCAGTAATATCACTGTAGGCATTGAAGTTATCTGAAATATCATTTGTGATTTCTTCTTCAATACTTTCTAGTGAGGTTCCAGAATTAATTGCATATTTTAGTTCATTTTTTGTCATTAGGTTGATTGTCCTATCATCGATTGGAAAATGAGCACTTTTTTGAGAATTACTATCCTCTAAAATTTTTTGAGATGATTTTTGAAAGGCTTCTTTGGTGTAAACATCTTTCGCTTTATCACTTGTGGCATAAACTGGTGTACTTGAATCGAGTTTGTCCAAACTATTTATATCTTTTAAAGCATATCCCCACTCTCCTTCAATTTGCCCATTTAAGCCCTGTTGAGTAGGATGAATTTCCCATTTGCCATCATTATTTTGAACAGCATAACTACCATTTACACCTTCTAAATATTTTTTTGAATTAATTGATTGCTGTCCAAAGTATTGTTTATCATTTGCTATTTTGTTAACACTATCAGCATATTCTACAAATTGCTTTTTAATTTCACTTTCATTTGGTATATTTCCATTTTCTGTAAGAGATATAGGTAATGTAGTAACCCTGTTACCGTCTAAGTTTCCGTTAGCAGTAATTGAATCGACAATATCATTTAAACTACTTCCTAATTTGATTGGATTCATACCTTTTCTAATAAGGTAGATTGAATCTGAATTTTCACGATTAATATTTTTAATTTCGCTACCTTTAACAATTGACATATTTAATTCCTTAGCACGATCTTTTAATTTCATTAAATATGCAGAATCATTTTTAGTAGCATATTCATCAACAATAACTGGGTAGTTTTCAACTTTTTCTTTTAAATTATCGATATTATTCATTTGTTTTTCTCCTTTAGTTAAATTTAATTTTTGTTTTCTTTTTAATTGTTTACCTAGGTCATCAGCATATTTTTTCATTCCAATAAGCATTTCTGTGGTAATTGCTATATTATCTAAGGCATTTACGTTTAAAGAAATGGGTTCAATATGAATACCATTAGGAATATCTTTTTCTCGGAATACTCCCAAAATAGTATTCGCAGGAATTTTGTGATATTCATCCTTTGTTTCTATATTTAAAAGAGACTTAGGAGTATAGAATTCTGGCTGAAAATTTTTTAATGCAATTAATAACTCGTTTTTTGAGTCTTGTAGTCCCTTTGAAAAATCAATTCTTTTAGCTTGCTTTATATCTTTTAAATCAGATAAAACAGTAGCATCAGCCTTTATTAATTCTGGAATTTTATGTAGTACTTTTAATTTATTGAAAGTAGAACTCCCCCTTTCAATAATTAATGGTGTAGTATTGTTTCCATTTTTTAATATTTCAAATTTTTCAGTAGCATTTTTTTGAACAAAATTGATACCTGTTAAATGAGGAAAGTTCTCACGCTTGTATTTGACAGGTAAGATTTTAATATCATTGTTATCTTTATAGACATAATCTATTTTGTTACCGTCAAAATTTTCTTCATAAAACTCTGCAATATTTTTAAGAATTGAAGAATAAGTGTTGATTTCGTTTATTTCCTTTTGATTTGCTAATTTATAGGTTTGCCTATTTTTAATTGAAATTGGTAGATCAGCATTAATATATTTAAATTTATTCAATATGTTGAATATCCTTTCTATAATTAATTATGTTAAAATGTAAATAAGAATAGCAGTAAAAATTGTGGATCAATAAAATTGATCAGGTAGCCACTGCCTTGACGTAATGCTAGTCTAAAAAAGCGAGGAACCAATGCGAAGATCCTGTAGAAGGACGACATATACGGAAAGCGGTATATGCTTCTTAAAAAGCCCCAACATTAATGTTGGGGCTTTTTTTGTTGTTCCTTGTTTTTATATGTTGATAAATTGGTGGAGATTTGGTTTTATATTTCATTGTAAAAGAAAACACCTAACCTTTTGGTTAAGTGCTACCCATATTTAAAATTATTCATGTTCTACTTCAATGTTTTTTGAGTGATATCGACCCTGTTTCCATTAGTTGGATCTTCAGTGAAAATCTTAAAGTCCTGGGTATTACTTGTGTTGAAGCGAGCTACAGTATAGGTTTGACCATTTGGAAAGAAAAACTCGATAGAGTTTTTATCAGTTAATACTTTTAAATTAATCGATTTTTGATTTTTAACTCCTGAGTCAGCAAGATATCCGTTGCCTCTGCCAAGCAGTCCATCAAAGTAATAACTTGAGGAAATTTGACCGTTTCTACCTTTATCCAGCTCGCCAGAACGTGTTTTAACGTTATATTTACCGTTGCTTGGATCATAGTTAAATTTTACATAGTCCTTTCCTTGCCAGATATCAATATATATGCGACCCTTATAGTTCCCTTTATTGTTATAGAAATGAAGATTGTATTCTTTATTTGCGGTTAAATTTGGCACATCCAAAAGATTGTGAATTTCACCGTTAGTATCACGACCAATGGTAAACGGGCGGTTTAAACTTGCATTTTTTCCATTAATTGGATGATCTTTAGATACGTCATTATAGTGCTTAACGTCATCTCCTTGGCCAGTAATTGGCGTTGACTGGATAGTCATGTTGTTATCTAGTTCAATGTTTCTAGCTATTGAATACGATCCCAGACGTTTTGTGAATTCAGAATTTGCGGATTCATCATTATGTACACCATTAGCTGTATAAGCCCAGTTACCAATCCAGCCCATAGACTTAATTGTTTTTGTTGCTTTACTTAGGTCTGCATTGCCTGAGAAGTTAGCACCGTAATAATCAGACCCTTGATCTAAACGTTTAGCATCAGTTTCAGGTGCAAACAGTCCATTGGCATCTAAATGACCTACAATGTAATAAGTTCCTGTAGTCTGACCTTCGCTGGGAGCTTTTGCTCCATAGAATAAAACTTGTTTAGTTTGACCGTTAGGCATTTTCATAGTGCGCAATGCAGGGCATTCTACTGGTGTTGAGTCCTTTGCATTAAGTCCTCTCATATATGTACCGGGGCCCACTTTAGAAGCACCCTTTGGATCAGCTTTGGTCCATTTTATACCATCTTTAGACTGATATACGCCAATTTCATTTCCTTCAGCGACATACATTAGCATCTTTCCGTGCCAGTAGACAACAGCAGGATCGCGTTCATCTACACGATTCTGACTAGTCCAGCCCCAGCTATGATCAATTACTGGTGAAGCGTTATTTAGAACGTGTGAGAAAGTTTTGCCGCCATCACTTGACCAGGCAGCCCAAATATTTTGACTACCACCATCATGTTTTTCTAGGCCACTAAAGTAAGTAATTTTTGCACCTTTAGGTACACCTTTAATTTGGCCTTCATTTGTTAGTACTGTGCCAGTCCAAGCAGAAGTCCAAGTATAGGGGGCTTCAGGGCCATCTGCTCTAATAGCTTCATTTTGAGGTGTAAATTTGATGAAATCCTTTGTGGTGGTATGATACCAATTCTGGTTTGCCGCCTCATTAGGGTCATCAGCAGTTTTAGAATGTAAGAAATATATATCATAATACTTTCCTTGTTCATTCCACACAATACTTTGTAAATCATTAGACCATCCATCTTTTGTTGTTAAATGATAAGTGCTTTCATGTGCAGTTGAAGTAATGCTATCTGCATATACAGAAGAGCTAATTAACATGTTGGTACCGACTGCAAATAAAATACCGGCTGATAACATATATTTATTGATTTTTTTCATATTG
>ERZ778511.1571-NODE-1571-length-14988-cov-27.314404_pt1 | contig 14988 bp, 8 predicted proteins | sample MGYA00510347_ERZ778511 | MGnify/ENA primary metagenome ERZ778511 (study PRJEB29527, sample SAMN07138967) | mouse gut metagenome | material: feces | host: mouse | place: China:Nanjing | collected 2016-01-25 ...
GAACCGAATTTATTTAATTTTTAACCCCGTCCATTTTTTAGTGGACAGTAGTGAATCACAAGATAAAAAGATAAATTGTTGCACAATCAACGGACAATGCTTTACTTTGTACCATACAAACCACCTTAAATGTTAACGCCATGCGATTCTCATCCTTTATCATGATGGTTATAATTTCGCTCGTTATGTCGGCGGAAGGTCTTTATCTTAACCATCTTAATACAATCAATCATCTGTCAAACAACAAAATAAATTCCATATTCAGAGACTCTGACGGCTTCCTTTGGATTGGGACTTCATCAGGGCTCTACAGATACGACGGTTATACCTTTAAAAACTACGAGCCTGAGTCAGCCGAGAATAAAGACACCTTCGATAACAGCATCGAGGGAATTCAGGAAGACTCTGAAGGCAGACTTTGGATTTTTTCAGGGTCGAAATATTCAGTATACGACCCGTCGACTGACATTATGACCACTGAAATCTCCGGCATTCTCGGGACAAGCGGCATCACCGGAACCCCGGCGCTACTGTATATCGACTCGACAAAATCAATATGGCTACACATCCAAGGCCAGGGACTGTATCGCGTAAGCCCGGATTTCAGGAATGCCGAGATGGTCAAAGACGACAACCTTAAGACTGTCCAGCTTACCGATATAGAAAGTACACCGGACGGAATAGTTACACTCGACAACAACGGTGTGTTGAAAATCATCGACCCTGTAGACCTTAAGGTAGTCCGTTCGGACTCTTTCATTGCAGACGAACTTGGCAAAGGAAACACCTATGTATTCACCTTTGTCTATGACCGTGACAGGCTCGGATGGATTTTCAGCAATGAAAGACTCTGGCTTTATGACATGACCGACGGAAAATGGCTCAACGACATGCTCCCTCCGATGGATCACAGGCGGTTTGTAAAAATTCTTGAGCAGGATCGTTCAGGCAATCTGTGGATAGGACGGGACCATCAGGGACTTGAACAGATAGTCAAATCAAACGATGGCATAAGTTTCAAAAAAATTACTTCTGAACCTTCGCAGGAAGACATAAATACCGTCACATCAATCTATGAGGACAACAGCGGCATCGTCTGGATAGGGACTTACAAAAAAGGACTTTACTACCATCATCAAAGTACCCGCAAGTTCAATCTCTATCCATTCAATGATGTAAACTGTATACTTCCTTCAAGTGACGGTCAGAATGTGTGGGTAGGCACAGACGCGGCAGGACTTATCAGATGGAATCCAGCGACAGGCCAACGTAACACAATTAAAGTCGGCAACGGGCAGCTGCAGGAAGCTGTCACGTCACTGCTCGAATTTCCCGACGGCACTCTTTATATCGGCTCATTTAACCGTAGCCTTAAACGCTATAGAAATGGGAAAATAGAAACCATTGTCACAAATTCCGCCCTTGACAACTCTTATTGCTGGGCGCTCGCCAAGGGAGACGGCGACAAAATCATCGTCGGCACACTCGGAGCAGGCATTTTCGTTTTCGATCCGTCGACGCTTAAGGTCAACGGATACAATTCTAAAAATTCAGGATTATGTTCGGACTACGTAGTCTCAATCGAAAAAGACAATAAAGACACCTATTATATAGGCACATCCCTCGGCGTGACATTATTCAAAGCCTCTTCAGGTGAATTCTCGTCAATAAAACCGCTCGACGGCGTGAATATCAGCGATATGTCAATTGACTCCCGGGGACTTGTATGGATTGCCACATCACGCGGACTGAAAGTCTATGACCCGCAGCGCGACAGACTTGTCACAGTGAAACTTGACCGCCGAAACTCGAACTCAACTCTGATTCTCGGCATCCAAGAGGATAAAAACGGCAATGTATGGGTGGCCGAAGGTGGCAATCTTATCAGCTTCTCCGTAAAGTTCGACGATAAGAACGGAGACTTCAGCTACACTTTCCACCGCTACGATGCGAGCGACGGACTCCCGGAATGCGACTTTAACCAGCGATCGTTTGCCATGCTTCCGTCAGGCGAGATGCTTGTGGGAGGTCTGTATGGCATAAACGGCTACTACCCTGACAAGATTCCACATAACCGCAATCTCCCGAATGTAATGTTTTCCGACATATATGCCGGAGCTAAAGATGTTCGTATCGGTGAGAAAATCAAAGGACACGTCCTGCTGGAGTCTTCTCCAAATCACGGAGGTCAGCTTGATTTATGGCCTGAGCACTCATCGTTTACAGTCTATTTTGCAACCGACAGCTATGTGCATCCAGAAAAGACAACCTTCTATTATATGCTTGAAGGTCTTGACAAAGAGTGGCTTGCAACCCCTCCGGGCTCTAACCATGCCGGTTTCACAAACCTTGCGCCGGGCAACTACCGCCTTCTGGTCAAAGCTGTCAACAGCGATGGTTACGAAAGCGCCAAGACTGCCGAGATGGCCATAGTGGTCCATCCGCCGTTCTGGCTTACGGGCTGGGCAAAAGCAATCTACATAGCATTGGGTATCCTGTGCATCTACCTTACATATCGAGTCATCCGTCAGCGCGAGCGCCGTCGTTTCAACGAGAAACGCAAACAGGATGCCATGCAGAAACAGGAGGAAATCAACCAGTTGAAATTTAAATTCTACACAAACGTAAGCCATGAGCTACGTACACCGCTGACTCTGATTGTCTCCCCTCTTGAAAACATGATAAAGGAAACCACCGACGAAGTGCAGCGCCGCAGACTCAATCTCATGCGCAACAACGCCATGAGACTGCTTAATCTCGTCAACCAGCTGCTTGATTTCAGGAAAAATGAGGTGGCAGGTCTGACGCTTCACCTGTCGGAAGGGGAAATTGTCGGTTTTGTCCGAAACGTCTGCCATGCGTTTGCCGGGGTGTCCGAACGAAAGAACATAAGCCTCAAATTCAATTCCGACCGCCAGGAACTCAACATGATGTTTGATGAAGACAAGCTCAATAAAGCCATCATGAACCTGCTGTCAAACGCATTCAAATTCACTCCCGAAGGAGGGACTGTGACAGTGAGCCTGACAACACACTCGTCGGCAATCGCCATACGCGTGTCAGACACCGGAACAGGCATCAGCGATGACGACAAGGAGCATATATTCGAACGCTTCTTCCAGACAAACATCACTCCGGCCGACAGTTCAATGACCGGCAACGGCATAGGGCTGAGCATGGTAAGCGAATATGTCAAACTCCATGAAGGCTCAATCTCTGTCTGCGACAATCCCGGAGGAGGCAGTATATTCACCATCGAACTACCGATAATCAAACCCCAGACAGCATCAAATGTGGTTCCGGCAATAGCAGAGACCGTAAGTTCACCCGAAGAAATCACCGACACTGATTCAAATATCGAAGAAACGCCTGTAGAATCTCCAACCACATTCATTGACTCTACCGAGAAGCCGACAGCCCTGATTGTCGACGACAGCCACGACATGATTGAATTTCTGCGCGACGGCCTTAGTTCCGAATTCCATGTCATTACATCAAACGACGGTGAATCAGCCTTGAAACTTCTTTCGTCCATACGTCCGGCTATCATCCTCACTGATCTGATGATGCCGGGAGTTGATGGGATGGAACTTTGCCGACGTATCAAAGCCGACAGTTCCTTAAACTCCATACCTGTAATCATCCTTACGGCCAAACATGACATGGATTCCAAATTCGAAGGTCTGACAATCGGAGCTGACGACTATATCACAAAACCATTCAACACTGACCTGCTGCTCATTAAAATGAAAAAGCTGGTCAATCTCACACGCAAAAACGGGCAGTCACTCATCAATCCTGAGCCTGATACAATCAAGATAACACCTCTTGATGAAAAAATGGTAGAGAAAGCTGTCAAATATGTCGTTACTAACATCAAACGCACTGACCTTTCCGTCGAAGAACTCAGCGCCCATCTTGGAATGAGCCGCGTACACCTCTACAAAAAGCTAAAAGCGACAACCGGAAAGACTCCGATAGAATTCATCAGGCTTATACGACTCAAACGAGGTGCACAGATGTTGCGTGAAAGCCAGCTGAACGTATCGGAAATCGCGTTCCAGTTAGGATATAACAACCCGAAATATTTCAGCAAATATTTCAAGGAAGAATTTGGCGTTTTGCCATCTGTTTACCAAAATCAGGAAAGCAAAGCAACAAATTATTCCGTATAAATTAACATTACGACCATCCGCAAATCATTTACAGCCTGCGGTGTCAACATAATTTCAGCTTTTAAAGACGAGTTATTCATATCTTTGCATCATTCGAAAACACCCTCATCACCTTAAAACATCTACCTACTCCCAGCCTATGAAACTAAAAGTTTTATCAGCCTCGATTCTCGCCGGAGTCATGTCTATGGCCTGTAATCCGGGAAAATATGAGAAATCGGAGCATGGAATAACCGTCAACGTCACACCGACAGGTGAAAATTCAGTCAGAAAAGTTCGTCTGCAGGTCATGGATGACAAGATTATCCGTGTCTCGGCAACCCCTGATAAAAAATTCGCACCCGACAACAGCCTTGTAACCGTACCGCAAAAAGAGAACACAGAATATACTGTCTCGGAAACTGACTCGACCCTCTCTGTCATCACTTCTGCGGTTACAGCCACAGTGTCACTTTCAACCGGCGATGTTAAATTTTATGACAGAAACGGCAAGCTGATCGTTTCGGAAGCCGAAGGCGGCCGCTCATTCTCTCCAATCGAGGTCGAAGGGACAAAAGGCTACACCGTCCGTCAGGTTTTTGAATCGCTCAACGACGAAGAAGGCATCTATGGCCTCGGACAGCATCAGAGCGACGAGTTCAACTATAAAGGATTGAACGAAGAACTTTTCCAGTACAATACGAAAGTTTCTGTTCCGTTTGTCGTCTCCACCGACAACTATGGCATCCTTTGGGACAGCTATTCGCTCTGCCGTTTTGGCAATCCTGCCCCCTATAAACAGCTCGGACAGGTGTTCAAGCTCTATGACAAAGACGGTAAGGGAGGTGCGCTTACAGGCACTTATGTGCCTGCTAAAGTGGAAGAGCAGACCATTGTGCAGCGTGAAGACTCCATCTATTTCGAACACCTCATCCGAAAGGAACTGAAACATGTGGTAAATCTACCTCAGGATTTCAACTACTATGGATCACACGTGACCTATGAAGGTGAAATCGAGCCGTCGGAAAGCGGTGAATTCAAATTCATACTCTATTATTCAGGCTACATATCTGTCTTTGTCGACGGCAAAGAAGTCGTGCCTGAACGCTGGCGCACGGCATGGAATCCCAATTCCTATAAATTTTCCGTCAATCTTGAAAAAGACAAACGCGTGCCTCTGAAAATCGAATGGAAACCAAATGGCGCTGTTGCCTATTGCGGTCTGCGTGTCTATTCTCCTGTCGACGACAAAAAACAGCTCGACATGAGCTGGTGGGGTGAAATGCAAGACCAGATTGACTACTACTTTATATATGGAGAGGACATGGACGACGTTATAAGCGGCTACCGTACCCTCACCGGCAAAGCTCCCATCATGGCCAAATGGGTGATGGGCTACTGGCAAAGCCGTGAAAAATACAACACGCAGGAAGAGGTGCTCTCCACTCTCGCTGAATTCCGCAAACGCAACATCCCGATTGATAATATTGTCATCGACTGGCTACACTGGAAGCAGGATTCATGGGGAAGCCACGAGTTTGACCGTGACCGTTTCCCAGATCCGAAAGGTATGGTAGATTCTATTCACGACATGCACGGACACGTGATGATTTCCGTATGGCCGAAATTCTACGTGACAACCGAACACTACAAGGAATTCGACAAGAACGGGTGGATGTATAAACTCCCTGTTCAGGACAGCATCAAGGACTGGGTTGGCCCGGGCTATCTCAGCTCATTTTATGATGCCTACGACCCCGACGCACGCAAACTGTTCTGGAATCAGATGAAAGACCATTATGTTCCCTTAGGAATCGACGCATGGTGGATGGACGCTTCAGAGCCAAACATCCGTGACTGCACCGACCTTCAGTATCGCAAAGACCTCATAACCCCGACCGCACTTGGGCCGTCAACAAAATATTTCAACGCTTACGGTCTCATGAACGCCGAAGCCATCTACGACGGACAGCGCGAAACTAACGACGACCGTGTTTTCCTCCTTACCCGCTCTGGTTTTGCAGGACAGCAGCGCTACTCGACAGCGACATGGAGCGGCGACATAGCTACCCGCTGGGAAGACATGAAAGCCCAGATTTCAGCCGGTCTTAATTTCGCGGCATCCGGAATTCCTTGGTGGAGTATGGACATCGGCGGATTCTGTGTCGAGGACCGTTACGTAGCAGCCGCAAAAGAATATCTCAAGACAGGAAAAGAAACTCCTGACATGAAGGAATGGCGCGAACTCAACACACGCTGGTATCAGTTCGGAGCGTTCGCACCGATGTTCCGCGCACACGGACAATGGCCTTACCGCGAGATCTTCAACATCGCCCCTGAGAATCATCCGGCCTATAAGTCTGTGGTCTACTACATCAACCTGCGTTATGACATGATGCCCTATCTATATTCACTCGCAGGAATGACCCACTTTAATGACTACACTATCATGCGCCCGATGGTCATGGATTTCACAGCCGACAAGGCTACGCGCTCCATCGGAGACCAATACATGTTTGGTCCGGCCTTCCTCGTAGCCCCGGTCTACAACTATGGTGCTACTTCGCGCGAAGTATATTTCCCGGCAGGTTCTGACTGGTATGACTTCTATACCGGCAAGGAAATCAACGGAGGCCAGCGCCTTAGCGTAGCAGCACCCTACGAACGCATCCCTCTCTACGTGCGCTCCGGCTCGATCATTCCTTTCGGCCCGGCTATGCAGTGGAGCGATGAAAAACCGGCCGACATAATCAATCTGTATGTCTATGCCGGAGAAAACGGTGAATTCGTCCTCTATGAAGATGAAAACGTCAACTACAACTATGAAAAAGGCAATTACGCAGTCATACCGTTCAAGTGGAATGACGAAAAGCAGACTCTGACAATCGGGGAACGCGCAGGTCAGTATCCCGGTATGCTCCGTAACCGTCGATTCAACATTATCAAGGTTTCAAAAGACCATCCGGTCGGTTATGGACGTGAAAACAAAGGTGTGGAAGTGGCCTATAACGGAACTGCGAAAACTGTTAAACTCTAATCGCACTTTTTTCAAACCAATATCTAACCTCATACCATTTTTTAGTCACTGACTCACAATAGGTCATGTTATCTAAGGTAAATTTGATTTTAATGGCCTGCCTCGTCTGGATTGGCGGGGCGGCCATTTTTTCAGCTGCCGCAGCCGATTCTCGCTCGCTCAGCTTTAATGACGGATGGCGCTTCACACTCGCCGACTCTCCTGAAATGGCAAAACCGGAATTTGACGATTCATCATGGCGCAGCCTTTCACTCCCCCATGACTGGGCTATCGAGGGCGACTTCAGCAAAGATAACCCGTCAGGCACAGGCGGTGGCGCTCTACCCGGCGGAATCGGATGGTATCGCAAGACATTCACACTCACGCCTGAACAACGCGGCAAAAACATCTTTATCGATTTTGACGGCGCATACATGAACTCGACCGTTTTCATCAATGGACATGAACTCGGCACAAGGCCATACGGCTATGCCTCGTTCAGCTACGACATCACACCGTGGCTTAATCAGGACGGCGAAAATGTGATTGCCGTGCGTGTCGACAATGCCGAGCAGCCCAATTCACGTTGGTATAGCGGATGCGGCATCTATCGCAACGTATGGCTGCGCACATTGAGCGATATCCATATTCCGCTCTGGGGACAGCATGTCACAACCCCGACAGTAACCGACAATGATGCACAAATCGACATCTCCACTGAAATTGTAAGCAAGTCAAAAAACTCAGCGACTGTCAGCGTCTATACCTCGCTGATTGACGAGACTGGCAAAATGATCGGCAAAAGTCCGACTCAGACCGTCAGACTTGACAAGAAGCATCGCGATGCCGAAATCAAATCTGTCATCAACATCAAATCGCCTCATCTATGGAGCACAGAAGACCCTTATCTCTATACTCTGATGACATTTGTCAGCGATGTCAAAACCGGTCAGCTTCTTGACACCTATCAGACCACTACAGGACTAAGATATTTCAGTTTCGATCCGAAGACAGGTTTTGCGCTCAACGGAAAACCGATGAAAATCAACGGGGTCTGTATGCACCACGATCTCGGGGCGCTCGGAGCGGCAGTCAATACACGTGGCATAGAGCGCCAGCTCGAAATTCTTAAGGAAATGGGTGCTAACGCCTATCGTGCGTCACACAATCCTCCCGCACCCGAAGTCCTCGACCTCTGCGACCGTATGGGCATACTTGTCATGGACGAGACTTTCGACATGTGGCGTAAGAAAAAGACTTCCCACGACTATTCACGCAATTTCCCCGAATGGCACGAAAAAGATCTGAGCGACCTTTTGCGCCGCGACCGAAACCATCCTTCCGTTATCATGTGGAGCATCGGAAATGAGGTGCTCGAACAATGGAGCGATGCCAAGGCCGACAATCTTTCTCTCGAACAGGCCAATCTGATACTCAATTTCGGCCACGGCAAGGAAATGCTCGCATCCGAAAGCGACAGCATGAGCGTAAATTCCCTCCTCACCAAAAAACTCGCCGACATGGTGAGAGAACTTGATTCTTCAAGACCGGTCACAGCCGGATGCAATGAGCCTGATCCCGGCAACCACCTTTTCCGCTCCGACGCACTCGACATCATCGGCTACAATTACCACGACAACTGGTTCGACTCCGTTCCCGGATGGTTTCCCGACAAACCGTTCATCATCACGGAAAGCGTGTCGGGACTTATGACGAGAGGTTACTACCGTATGCCATCCGACAGTCTTTTCATCTGGCCAAAGCGCTGGGACATTCCTTTTGAAGATCCATCATTCTCCTGCTCCTCCTATGATAATTGCCATGTCCCGTGGGGAAATTCTCACGAAGGGACGCTGCGACATGTCAACGAAAAAGACTTCATTTCAGGCCAGTTCATCTGGACAGGGTTCGACTATCTTGGCGAACCGACACCTTTCGGCTGGCCTGCCCGCAGCTCTTATTTCGGCATAGTCGACCTCGCCGGGATTCCTAAGGACATATATTATATGTATCAGTCTCAGTGGAGACCCGACAAAAATGTGCTCCATCTTTTCCCACACTGGAACTGGGAAGAGGGTCAGAAAATTGACATGTGGGCATATTACAACAATGCCGATGAAATAGAACTGTTTGTCAATGGGGAGTCTCAGGGTGTACGCAAACCTGAACCGGGCAAATATCACGCATCATGGCGTGTAGACTTCACACCCGGTACTATGAAAGCCGTAAGCCGAAAGGACGGACGCATTGTCGCGACCGATGAAATCAGGACTGCCGGCGAACCTTACCGCATACGTCTGACACCTGACCGCAGTTCAATCAAGGCTGACGGCAACGACCTCAGCTACGTGCTCGTCGAAATTCTTGACAAAGACGGCAACCTGTGTCCGTGGGCCGATAATCTTGTCACATTCGATGTCACAGGCTCAGGACGTAACGAAGGTGTGGATAACGGTTCACCGATATCCCTCGAACGATTCAAGGACAACAAGCGTAAAGCTTTCTACGGAAAAGCGATGCTGATTGTACGCAACGACGGCACTCAAGGTCCGGCCACAGTCCGCGCGACATCTCCCGGCCTATTGCCCTACACAACTGTAATCAACTCCTTTTAACACCTCATAAACAACCATAGCAACAATTATATTAACGAGATGAAACCTATACGCTACCTTTTCTCAATCCCCATGATGCTTTCGGGACTGAGCCTCTTCGCGGCAAAGGAATTGCCCGCATATATGGACGAAAGCCTGCCGATGGAGCAGCGAGTTGAAGATGCCCTCTCCCGCATGACGACACAGGAAAAAATCAATATGATACACGCACAGGGTAAATTCTCTTCTCCCGGTGTCCCGCGACTCGGCATTCCAGACCTGTGGATGAGCGATGGCCCTCACGGAGTGCGTGCAGAAATCAACTGGAACGACTGGGGCTATTCAGGCCGCACCAACGATTCGATTACCGCTTTCCCCGCGCTCACGGCGCTGGCAGCGACATGGAATCCTACTCTTTCTTTCGAATATGGCAACGCGCTTGGCGAAGAGGCTCTCTATCGCGAGAAAGACGTGATGCTCGGCCCGGGTGTCAATATCTACCGCACGCCCCTCAACGGCCGTAATTTCGAATACATGGGCGAAGACCCCTATCTTGCATCGGTTCTCGTTGTGCCGTATATCAAGGGTATGCAGCAGAACGGTGTCGGCGCGAGTGTGAAACATTTCGCTCTCAACAATCAGGAACTCTGGCGCGGACATATCAATGTCAATCTAAGCGACCGCGCACTCCACGAAATCTACCTTCCGGCATTCAAAAGCGCAGTCATCGACGGCGACAGCTGGACCATCATGGGAGCCTACAATAAAATCCGTGGCCAGCACGCATGCCACAATGAGATGCTCCTCAACAAAATCCTCAAAGAAGACTGGGGCTATAAAGGTGTGGTCATGACTGACTGGGGTGGCGCACACGATACTAAGGAAGCCGCGCTCTACGGGCTGGACCTCGAAATGGGATCATATACAAACGGCCTGACATCTGAATCTGAATTCACTACCGACGACTGTTACATGGCTCGCCCCTATCTTGAAATGCTTGAAAAGGGGGAACTTCCAATGTCAACTCTCGACGACAAAGCCCGGCGCATGCTGCGTCTCAACTTCCTGACAGCCATGAAACGCAACAAGCCCCTCGGCTCTATAGCTTCACCCGAACATTATGCCGTGGCCGAGCAAATCGGCAACGAAGCCATCGTCCTTCTCAAGAACTCGCCTGTCGCCAAAGGCGGAAATCCCCTCCTCCCGCTATCACCTGATGTAAAATCGATACTCGTTGTCGGTGACAACGCAACACGCGACCTCATGAAAGGCGGAGGTTCGTCAGAACTGAAGGTCAAGGACAACGTGACTCCGCTTGCCGGACTGCGCGCCCTCTATGGCGATAAGGTGAAATATGCACAGGGCTACCGTGCCGGCAAACCGATGTACTCTCATGTCGAGCAGATTCCGGCCTCTGTTCAGGATTCTCTCCGGGCCGAAGCCGTGGCAATGGCCAAGAATGCCGATGTTGTCATAATGGTGGGTGGTCTCAACAAGAACCATCAGCAGGACTGCGAGGCCGGCGACCGCGAGAGCTATGCCCTCCCCTTCGGTCAGCCTGAACTCATCGAAGCCCTTCAGGCCGCCAACCCCAACCTTATCGTCCTCCTGCTGAGCGGCAATGCCGTCGAGATGCCGTGGGCAGACAAAGTACCTGCCATCGCACAGGCGTGGTATCTTGGTTCGATGGCCGGAAAGTCGATAGCCAATGTTGTCAGCGGAAAGGTCAATCCTTCCGGCAAACTTCCTTTCTCTTTCCCTGTCCGACTTGAAGACAACGGCGCTCACAGCTTCGGCGCTATCTCCTACCCCGGCGACTCAATCAATCAGGAATATCTCGAAGACATCCTCGTCGGCTATCGCTGGCACGACACCAAGAAGATTCCGGCCCGTTATTCATTCGGCCACGGTCTTAGCTATACATCGTTTGATTATGGCAAACCTGTCGCATCGGCCAAGACCATCGGCTCAGACGAATCTCTCACCATCACTATTCCTGTCCGAAACACCGGTGACCGCGATGGTAAAGAGACTGTCCAGCTCTATATCGGCGACGACAAGGCATCTGTCCTACGTCCACTGAAAGAGCTGAAAGGTTTCGAGAAAATTGAACTCGCTCCCGGGGAGGAAAAGACAGTCAACTTCACAATCACTCCCGATGCACTTAAATTCTACGACGACAAGACAGCTTCATGGGTAGCCGAACCCGGCAAATTCCGTGCCTATATCGGTTCATCGTCAACCGACATCCGTGCCACAGTCCCGTACGCACCGCAATAAACATTGATTTTCAATATTTTACAAAATAAGCACCCAATTTTACACCCGAAAATGTAAAGTTGGGTGTTTGTTTTGGATTTGAATACTTCTTAGTAGGAATGAGTTTTTCTGCAACGTTGGATAATTCAGGAAAGGGGTGAGTTCTTGCCGTTGGGGAATGGATGTAAATGCCATTGTCTGAATGATTCCCCAAACAATCAAAGCGACTTTTCCGGCTCAGCGGAAATATCTGGTTGGTAACTTTTAAAATTAGCTATCTTTGCTTACCTTTGTTTTATGAAACCCGCACAACTCCTTCGTGCCATCCTTCCGGATGTGCTTATAGACAATTTTGATATTGTCAATTTCGACAAGAGTGCTGACCGTTTTGATATTTATCTTGATGAAAAAAAAGTTCAACTAAAAGAAGATAAGATCAACCCGGATATCATATCCTATGGTTTTGGTGAGTATCGTACAATCCAAGACTACCCTATTCGTGGTCGCGCCACTTATCTCCATGTTCGTAAACGTAAATGGCTTGACAAGTCTTCCAATGAAATCTTCAGCTATGACTGGGATTTATCCGAATTTGACGGTACACGGCTCAATTCTGAGTTCGTCTCTTTTTTAAAAGAAGGAGATTGAATCTACTCCTGTGAGCATCTGTGTGCTTGCGGAACGTTATGGCGTAAAAGGGCAGACTCTTCGTAAACAATACAAGGAGAAAATCAGTGATTACCGGAACTGGGATCAGCTCGAACATGCGCATGACTACCTCCTTTATCCTGAAAATATTGGAGAAAACCTTTCTTTGGATGAAACTTGCCTGAGCAATGGAGATGTTTATACGATTCTGACCAATAAAGCAGCTAAAGGTCGTAAGGGTGCTTTAGTTGCAATGGTTCGTGGAGTGGCCACAGATGCGGTAAGCGGAATCTTGCGCAGGCTTCCGCACCGGAAACGGCTGTCTGTCAAGACTGTCACTACAGATTTATCTTCAGCCATGATGCTGACAGTCAGAAAGGTGTTTCCTGCCGCAAAGCTGATCAATGACCGTTTTCATGTACAGCAGCTCATGTCTGAAGCTGTTGACCAGTTAAGAATACGCTATCGGTGGAAAGTACTTGATGCGGAAAATCAGGCTATCAGGGAGCATCGCCAAAAGAAGAAAGAAACAAAGAGTAAGGCGGAAAGGGAGAGAATAGGGAAATGGGAACCTGAAAGAATGGAGAACGGAGAAACCCTGCCACAGATAGTAAGCAGAAGCAAGCACATTATACTGAAACACTGGAGCAAATGGAATGAACAGCAAAAGACCAGGGCTGCCATTCTCTTTGATAAATTTCCCAAGCTTCTGGAAGGATACAGCCTTAGCATGAAACTGACAGACATCTTCAACAAGAAGTCAGGTCCCGATGAAGCAAGGCTAAATCTCGCAAGATGGTACAATGAAGTGGAAAAGTTTGACTATATGGAGTTCAACAAGGTACTTGATACGTTTTCAAACCATAGTACGACCATCATAAATTATTTTGAAGAACGATTGACAAATGCTTCAGCGGAGTCGTTCAATGCTAAAATCAAAGCTTTTCGAAGCCAGTTAAGAGGGGTGGCTGATCTGAAATTCTTCATGTTCAGACTGGCTAGGCTATACGCTTAAAAGAAAGCTTGCCAACCGGGAAAATCCGTTGACCCACTTTTCCAATGCGGATGTTGCCATGTAGCGCACCGACAAGTGCTATTAGGAATAAAAGGATATACAACCAACCGTATGGGCTAAAAAAAGAAGCACGGACAAAAACAGGCTTCTGATAATCCCCAACTCCTTTAAAATTCGGAATAGTTGCTTTGACCACAATTTGAAATAATGAATGATTATATTACTGTTCATTCCCCTATCTCTTTCCACCATTTGGTATAACGCTTAGTAAATAGGTAATAACCATAATACCACCCGTATATCCACAGCGCAATAGACATCGCTTCCCATTTCCCGTTTACCGCAGGTATTATCCAAAAACATAAAGCAGATGCAAACATTATTACGGCAAGCAATCCTATAGCATAAAACAAGCCATATTTTAAACTTCTCTTTTTCATTGTATAGTGTGAATAAGGTATCTGATTGTGTTTAACACCCCGTTCCTACAGATGACACATCCGCAAGGACGGGAATGTTCAGATTCCTCACGGTAAACTATCTTTTATCCCTAACTAAATGATAGAGGTTGATAATAATAGCAAAAACCAATAATATATTTCTCAATATGGATGCAACAGATACTGGATATGGATTCTCTATGAATGGTATCCAACCAACAGGTACAATTACTACTGGAAATAGATATTTCGTCAAGCTGAACAAGAGTATGAATGAGAATAATACAAGGTTTAATACTCTAAATTTTTTGTCTGTCATAATCATATTAATTTTTCTATATTTACTATTATACAATGATTCGGTAAAATTTGAGGTTGTTCAGCCTTGGCTAAGCCGCTAACTGAGCCAACCGATGATTTATTTTCTGAATTATTTTGAGATGCGGAGATTTTCCGCAAGTCGAAATAATTGTTGAGGCGAGATAAGATTCAAACATAAGCCGTTTGAACTGCGCTACCGAAAGATCCGGATAATCCTTCCTTATGACCTCTTTGCAGACATTGAGGGCAGTGAAGGAAAGATTGAATGCGAAGTCAAGCCGGGCTTTGTCGCGTGTCTGTTGCGACTGGAGGCCGGTAAACTGTTTGGCATCGCGTATGCCGAACTCAATCTGAAAGCGGGTGCGGTAGAAACCGATGATCTTTTCAGGCCTCATGTCGGTGTCGGTAGAGAAGTAAAGAAGAGGCTCTGCGTTTTCAACCGGACAGACCACGATACGGATGTCGCGTCTCAATGCCCTCGAATGTACGACCGCCGTGTGACATCGGTTTTTGTTTCCTTTGGAATCCTCATATATGAATG
>ERZ778511.1573-NODE-1573-length-14981-cov-5.343897_pt1 | contig 14981 bp, 15 predicted proteins | sample MGYA00510347_ERZ778511 | MGnify/ENA primary metagenome ERZ778511 (study PRJEB29527, sample SAMN07138967) | mouse gut metagenome | material: feces | host: mouse | place: China:Nanjing | collected 2016-01-25 ...
CTGCTGTTCAAGAAGTTGGACTCACCCTTTTATGGTTTAGCGGACAGTAATATAAGTTTATCAAAGATGTCTCCAGCCTTTGCCTTTTCCTCAGGTGTCGCATTGGGATTCTCGGCAGTTTGGAGAGCCTCTTCAATTTCCTCAAAGGATGTACCGGTAGCAGATGGTGCCGATACCATATCTCCGTCAACATCGTTGATACGAACATCTTCAAAAGCATTGGCTTCTTCCTCTTTGGTCATTCGAGCATGGGGGACGAATACCTCTTCATCGGGAGCAGCCTTTTCAGTGGATTCCTTAAATTCCACATCTTCGGGATTCACGTCTCCGAGCATACTCTCTTTAAGCTGCCTGATTTCCTCCTTGACTCTGGAGTTTATCTGTTGCTGAATGTACTCCTCGATATTGCTGTCTATGACAGTCCTACTCTTGCCAACACGAGGCTTTGAGGCAGCTTCGGATTGAGGCTCATTCGTGGCATCTTCTTTGGTCTGTTCAGGTATGCTCTCTGTTTTATCCTTACCCATTAGTTTTTTATTGCGGTCATTGAGCAGATAAAAAAGCAGACCAACATTTGACAATGCCACCGTTCCAAGCAGGATTAACGATACTCCGGTCATAGGCATTCAGGATTATCATTGAAGAATGAGAAGAGTTCGTCGAGATGCCCGAGAAAATCCTGTTTGTTCTTTTTGAAGTGATCCATCAGGACATTGTTGACGAAACCACCGATTGTCAGACCGGTGTTGGCTGTTGCCAACTTAATCAGGTTGTGAAGTTTGGGATCGACGCCAACCAGATTACACTGGTAGTAGGGCAAATTCAGGGTGCGAGGTTCAATGAACTTCTTGCGATAGTCGGCTAAACTCATAGGATTACAGTTTTTTCGCCTTCGGCGGTTAGTTCATTTATTATGTCTCGGTTCTCGCAGAGGTGTTTGACCAGAATGCTTGTAACATATGCTCCCACCGTCAGCCCTTCGATGTCATAGAGCTTAACGAGTTTTAGGAGTTTGTTAACCAACTCTCTGGGGACGAAGATGCCTTTACGGGCACCTACGTCGGCAGGGGTGAGAAAGTCCTCGGTATAAGCCGAGACTTTCTCCTTGTCGGGGGTGTCGGTGCAGACTTCCCCGGAGACCTTATTGCAAGTGCGCAGGTCACAGAATTTAGTATGTACCATATTGTTTTAGAGTTTAGGCGGGCATTTCTTGGCTATGCCCATGATGATTTTGTAGTAATGTTTGAAATGTTCAGTCAGAACATTGTCGATGTAAGTCGCCATATTGGCGTCCTCTCCGAGCATTTCGAGAATGGCTTTTATTCTCTTGCGGTGTCTTTCGCGAATCATGACTTGACGGCCCTTCTGGGTAACCTTACGGAAATTGTTGTTTACAATGAAATCCTTGATAAACTCAATTTCAGTGTCGGTCATATTGAGTGACTGGTATTTTTCGATAGCATCAATTTCATCAGGATCGAACCAGTCATTCACCATTTCTTTGGGCTCATCCGCAACCACACCTTTCTTGGACTCCTTCTTGGGAGGTCTGTCGCTCTCAGGTGGTGCGGACGTAACAGAATCATTAGCGGTATGATAGCCGGGGACAGCATCTTCACGGACACTCTCAATGAAATTTTCGCTGTCAAAATTACATTCTTCTCGTTTTGCCATAGGCTTACACGTTTATAATGTTACGGATTTCGGCAACAAGTTCAGGAAGATTGCTACCTTTTAGCAATCGTTTGTCCGGCGGCAGCAGAGTGGAACGGAATACTCCACTATTGCCTATCTCGTGGCCGTCTTTCTCAAACTTATCGCTTTTGACAAGGACGGTATCGAGTGAATCAAGCCCAAGCTTTGCGATATACCTGTCGATAATCTCGCAGAGTCTTGTCTTTTCACGGGTTCTGATTTTGTTCCAAATCAGGTGCATACCCTTGATGTGAGTTTCTCCGGTTGTTATCATCCTATTGTTGACGTGATTGGCGAAAGTAATGGAACTTGCCATTTCCCCGGTCTCGGTAGTAATGGGGACAAAGATATAGTCCATATTCGCTATCAGGTTTACAGTGTCGCGGTCATTGATGGTTCCGGTAATGTCAAAGAAGACTACCGCCGGGTTATTACCCTCATCTATGTATTGCTGCGCAACCTTGAACGCTTCGGATGGATGAACAAGAAGAATCTTGTAGGGTCGCTTGCGGAACTTTTCGTAGAACCGTCGCATCGTCCTTTTCAGAAACGGATTCTCTTTGGTGACCAGCAGGTCGTGCTCACGATAGACGTTAAGTGAATGCTGTGTGCTGTCACAGTCCATCGCTGCGACCTCGACTCCTTCGACGTAGTATAAGTAACTTGCGACGAGAGTGGTCAGAGTCGACTTGCCCGCGCCACCTTTCTGGGTGGCGAAGGCGACAAATACGGGGTCGCTCATAGTTTTGATAAAATTTAATGGTGAATTGTCGGCAACATTTGCCACTTTCGTTGCCCGGCTTGATAACCATGTCCGGGTCAACTCATCTTCTGCCTGAAGACCGGCTTATGTCATTGCAGAAGGAATGTCTGGATACTCTATCGGAATACGAACAAGTCTTCATACACACGTTCATACACATGGTCATACACATGGTCATACACATGGTCATACACACGTTCATACACATGGTCATACACATGGTCATACACATGAATGTATATGTATTCCGACACTCAAATGAAGGAATGAAGGTATGCACATTCATTCATTTAAGTAAATGTCAAGACATTTGAGCACATACATGGATGGATAAATGAATGTCAAATTGAATGAGTGTTCCATCATTTTTTTGCAAGTGTGAATGTCTGTTCATCCTTTTGTACCCTCATACATATTTCTGAATGCTTCTACACACATACACATTTACACACAAATGTATCTGCATTCGGATTTACATATTCAGGTTTGAATGAATGTTCATCCATAGGTCTCATCAAGTGAGCCTTTGTGCAAGTATAACGATGAGTGTTTGAAAAAAGATTTCTGATTATCAGCCACTTCCCAATATTTCCGAAATGTTTCCCAACATTTCCCAACTTTTTTTGCATCAAAAAACTTTTGACCGTAGTTTTTATGTTATTAAATCAAGGTAAGGACGCGCCCAGACGCGATCCGACAGACTCCAAGCATCTGTTTTTCGGCGACGCCATAATATAATATCAGGTATAGACCGGCACCGGATGATGATATTTTCTTTCTTGTCATACCATTTATTCCAATATCGGAATAACACATAAGACTCACGCCCCAGTATCACAAGATAGATGTCCACAAGAACATAGCAAGGTATGTCATGAGGCACTCGAAACCGAGATTGTGCCTCATAACCCTTGCCATGTGCATGGAGCCTGCGATTACTCCAAAGTCGTAATCGCCAAAGAAAACCTGCGGTGCAGTTATACACCATTTTTCTAAAACCACTTAATCTCCGTTTTTTATGAAACAAAAGTTTAACCAGGGAGGGCGACCTCCCAAGCCGAACCCACGCACTTTCAGATACGTCGTAAGATTCGACGCAGTTGAAAACGGCGTGTTCCTATCACTCTTTGAGAAATCAGGAGCGGTGAATAAAGCGGCTTTTATTAAAGCTGTGCTTCTCGGCAAGCCTTTCAAAGTGTTCGTAGTTGATGAGAATACCAGAATTTTTATCGACAAGCTATCGGCACTTAACTCCCATTACAGGACAGTGGCCATAGATTATGACCTCTTGTTGAAGACGCTCCGCGTGAATTTCACTGAAAAGAAAGCGATGACAGTCCTCGCCAAATTGGAGGCTCATACGATTGAACTTGTCAAAACCAACCGCGAGATTGTCGCTCTCGCAAAGTTATTCGATGAGCGATGGTCGCTAAAATCTCAGTAGGCTCATCTGTATATGGAGCATTGGCATATAACGCCGAGAAGATAAACAAGGAGAAAGGTCGTGTGCTTGACACAAACAAAATCTATAATGATGGTTCCGGCAACATTGATATTCGCCGGGCATTCGAGGACTTCAAACTCTGGATGCCCCAATCATGCAAGGCTGAAAAAACAATGATGCACATATCCCTTAACCCTCATCCCGAAGATAAACTGAGTGAGGCTCAATATACGCAGCTCGCTCACGAGTATATGGAGAAGATGGGGTTTGGGGATATGCCGTACCTTATAGTGAAACATGAGGACATCGACCGCCACCATATTCATATAGTGGCACTCCGAGTCCGCCAAGACGGAACAGCCATATCCACCAAAAACAACTACTATCGCAGTAAGGAGATTACACGTGAGCTTGAACGGAAATATGGTTTACATACTGCCGAGCATCAAAAAATTTCTCCCGATATGCCGATTACAAAGATTGATCCTAATGGCGACATAAAGCGACAGGTCGCCAATACAGTCAAGATGGTGGGTATGCGCTACAAGTTCCAGACTATGGGCGAATATAATGCCATTCTCGGATTATACAATGTGAAGTGTGAACAGACCGACGGACGTGTCAACGGGCGCGAGTATCATGGTCTGGTGTATTTCGCTACCGACGACAACGGCAATGTGATTGCCTCCCCGTTCAAGGCTTCCCGTCTCGGCAAGTTCGCTAGTCGTACTGCCATTGACAGCCGGTTCGAGAAAGCGGCGGATAAGATTGATGTGAAACCGACGAAAAGAGCGGTTGCCGAGGTCATGGCTCAATCGTCAGGCAAGGACGATTTCATCGCCCGACTTAAAGAGAAGAACATCGACCTTGTGCTTCGCTATACCGATGATGGGCGCATCTATGGAGCAACATATATCGACCACAACACAAAGACCGTCCTCAATGGCTCCAGACTCGGAAAGGAGTTTTCGGCAAATGCTCTCGACAGGTGGTTCAACAACCCGTCGGACAAACCGGTTATCCCCATCACTCAACCGCAGCCTGAAAGTCAGGGTCAACAAACTGCCGGAGACAACACCCAGGACAATGATCGTCATCAAGGTCAGCCCCAGTCCCAGCAGGGCAACACTCCGCAAGGCAACATTCAAGGTAATGACTTTGACAATGCTCCGGCTCTTCCCGGTCTCGACCTGTTCCAAGTCGGTCCCGGTTATGACCCCGAGGAAGAGTCTTTCATCAGAGCCATGCGGCGTAGAAAGAAAAAGAAACGCCGTGGCCCGAATTTATAAACTCCTAAAACATTATATAAAATATGAGTCAACAGGAAGATGACCTCAGGTCATTGGCTAAAATCATGGATATGCTCCGTGGTGTAAGCCTGATTCTGGTGGTCGCCAATATCTATTGGTTCTGCCAGTCGCTTATCGGCGGCTGGCGGTTCCATGCCGAAACTATGAAGGTACTCGGCAATCTGAACGAGGCAGGAGGATTGTTCAACAATCCGTGGAACGCCAAATGGTGGGCTTTGCTATTGCTTGCCCTGTCATGTTTTGGTACCAAAGGTGTCAAGAACGAGAAAATCAAATGGAGCCGGATATGGCTGTGCCTCGGTGTGGGCGCAGCTCTGTTCTTCCTCAACTGGTGGATGGTGTCGCTCGGCTGGACTGTCATCTATATAATCACCACAGCGGCAGGCTTTGTCTGCCTCCTGTTGGGAGGCGTTTGGATGAGCCGTCTGCTCAAGAACAACATGATGGACGACCGCTTCAACGAGGAGAACGAATCGTTCATGCAGGAGACCAGACTTCTGAAAAATGAGTATTCGGTCAATCTGCCCACACGTTTCTACTATAAAAAGAAGTGGAACAAGGGCTGGATAAACGTGGTGAATCCGTTTCGCGCCTCGATTGTACTTGGCACACCCGGTTCGGGCAAGTCGTTTGCTGTGGTCAACAATTTCATTAAACAGCAGATAGAGAAAGGCTTTGGACTCTATGTGTACGATTACAAGTTCCCTGACCTTTCGCTTATCGCCTACAATCACATGAAGAACCATGAGGAAGGATATGGCAAGGTTAAGCCGTCGTTCTATGTAATAAACTTCGACGATCCGGAACATTCCCACCGATGCAACCCGATACACCCGGCTTTCATGACGGACATTGCCGATGCCTATGAGTCGGCATATACCATCATGATGAACCTAAACCGCACGTGGATTCAGAAACAGGGTGATTTCTTTGTTGAATCGCCGATTGTACTGTTCGCGGCTATAATCTGGTATCTGAAGATATTCGAGGACGGAAAGTATTGCACATTTCCCCATGCTATCGAGTTTCTTTGCCGCAGGTATGAGGACATTTTTCCCATACTCACATCTTATCCGGAGCTGGAGAACTACCTGTCGCCGTTCATCGACGCATGGCAGGGAGGGGCGGCTGAACAGTTGGCAGGTCAGATTGCCTCGGCAAAGATTCCTCTGACACGCATGATTTCGCCACAGCTCTACTGGATTATGACCGGCAATGACTTTACACTCGACATCAATAACCCCGAAGAACCGAAGATTCTTTGTGTCGGGAATAATCCCGACCGTCAGAACATCTACGGTGCCGCACTCGGTCTTTACAACAGCCGAATAGTGAAGCTCATCAACAAGAAGGGTATGTTGAAATCCGGTGTGATCATCGACGAGTTACCGACCATATATTTCAAGGGTCTCGATAATCTCATTGCTACCGCCCGAAGCAACAAGGTTGCCGTCTGTCTCGGCTTTCAGGACTTCTCGCAGTTGAAACGAGATTATGGCGACAAGGAGGCGGCTGTGGTAATGAACACCGTCGGCAATATCTTCTCCGGTCAGGTTGTCGGAGAAACCGCCAAGACGCTCTCGGAGCGTTTCGGCAAGGTTCTCCAGCAGCGTCAGTCAATGAGCATAAACCGTCAGGATGTGAGCCATTCTTTCAACACCCAAATGGACAGTCTAATCCCGCCGAGCAAAATATCCACACTCACGCAGGGTATGTTTGTCGGAGCTGTAAGCGACAATTTCGACGAGCGTATCGACCAGAAGATATTTCATGCCGAGATTGTGGTGGATACTAAGAAAGTGGAGGCAGAGACCGCCGCATACGAGCCTATCCCGCTTATTACCGACTTCAAGGACGACACCGAGGACAAATCCAAGATGAAGGCGGCAATCCAGTTCAATTACAGCAAGGTGAAGCAGGATGTAAAGGATATTGTCGAGCGTGAACTTGACCGCATCCGCAATGACCCGAAACTCCGCCACCTCTTGAGAATCAAATAGCGACAATCTTGATTCAGTACATTTATGTACTCTCTAATTTTTTAAGATTGCACCTATTTTCAAAATATAATACCCCTTGTAGGCGTGCCTACAAGGGGTATTATATTTAATAACCTTTTCTCTATAAATATAGCGAGATGAAGGATGCGCTTTTGTTAGAGCAATGACTTACATTCGGTAATCTCAGCATCGGTCATTGTATAACCACCGAGACTGCCTTCTTTGGCTTGTATGCAGATGTAGCACATCGGTTCATCTGATGTGCATTTGAGGTTGCGGTCACTGTTTGTGGCAACTCTTACTATGGATCCCTCGGCAATGTCGAAAACAACGTCGTTTACCTGAAATTTACCATGACCGGAAAGGATAATGTAGTTTTCCTCATTATCCTTATGGCTATGGAAGAATGGTACGGAATTTCCCTTGGCAAGAGTGCCAAAAGAGATTTCACAAGAAGTCGCACCGGTTGCATCCTTCACGAACTGTTTGCCTTCAAAGCCCTGTAAGGAGCCTACCGAGGCATGGGCGAATTTTTCGCCACTGTTGAGAGTCTTAATATCACTCATGATTTTATGTATTGAAAAATGTTTATTAACTTTGCGGTAGTAACTCGCTTTCTTTTTGATAGTGCAAAGTTATCGTATAAATTCCATACAAACAAGAGGTTACCAAAAACTCAGAAGCTTACCTCGAAGTAACTAATATTGAACATGAGCAACTTAGAGATAAAAGAAAATTTACAAAAATATTCTAACATCGAAGCTTGTCCTGTGAGAAATGTAATCTCTCGTTTCTCCGGAAAGTGGTCGATTCTGATATTGTGCGTACTTGCAGAGAATGAAACTACTCGTTTTAATCAAATCGGACGTGCAATTCCTGATATATCCTCTAAGGTCCTTACATCAAATTTGAAGATATTGGAAGAGGATAATCTCATCAGAAGAGAGTTATTCCCGGAAATTCCTCCTCGCGTGGAATACTCTTTAACGACTAAGGGTAAGAGTCTAATCCCCATACTGCACAATTTAATATGCTGGGCATGTGATAATTGGGATAAATAATGACAGTCCCCAACGGACACAAAAAAAGAGGAAAGACTTCCACATTTTCGCAAGGACTACCAGAGACTTTACCATCAAAGGCTGCTTCCATCAAATATTTTCCTTTCCTCAAAAATTCGCTGCATAGGTCATTCTATCAGCCTTAGCAGTAGTTCCTTTACTTAGGTCTCTATTATAACAAATGAGGAAAGATAAAGTTACATAACTGCGCAATTCAATATTATCCTATAATCACAACAAACCCGACCATTCTCACGAGTGGCCGGGTTTCCCACGTATGAAAAACATGACTTTCACAAGGTCATTTCACAATGACTGCGGAACAAAAAATTATGACTAATATTATGTAGATTCAATTTTGGATATTAGTGGTTGGACATCGAAGGTTCTGCTACTTTCTTCTCGTCATCTTGGGTGTCCTCCTTGTCCATGTGCTCATTGAGTTTGTCACCAAGATCGTCGATGAAGTAGGTGCGACTATCGTTTTCGCGGGTCTTCATGTCATAGTATTTCTTGTAGATGTAGTTCTCCGCCATCTCCACCTTGAAGAGTTTTGCGAGCTTCAGGATTATCTCTCGCGCACTGACGTTGGAGCCAAAACATTTGGCGACCTTGAAGGCATAGCCTATCTCGATAAGGGCTGATTTGTTGGCTTGCCAGTTCAGTCCGATTCTTTCAATTACCTCATCGTCACCGGTGGGGACAAAGTCCACTTCCTTATAGTGGGAGATGGTGTTGCGAACGAAGTGGAGAGCTTTGCTGATGAAGGACGCCAGCGCATTATTGACATCCTCGCGCTGGGTGGCTGTCTGGAGGGCTGATATTTCAACCTCTACTACGAGTAGGGCACTGACGGCAAAGCCTTTTTCCTGTTTGTTACGGCACAGGTCATACACCTGCATTACGAAGTCTTTGTACGAGACATGAAGGTTCTCGTTTTGGCGAGCAATCAGCTCGCGGATGAATTGGGTCTCGGTAAGGGCGAAAAGGTCCATATCGGGGCTACAATTTTTAGGGGTTATACAATCTTGTTATTTTTGAGTTTTGAGGAATGACCCTCGTTTGCAAGTATAACCATATATGTTGCCCTGAAAATTGAATTATTTTTATCAACTGCAACTAATTTATTGAAATTAAGAAAGATAGTCGCTGAAATTATTGTTTTGGCGATTTTGCAAAAAGTGCAATAATTGTGCAAGCATTGCAGTTTTGCAGTAAAAATAGCCGAAAAATGGGGGTTGAAAAGTTCAGCGGCAAATATCAGATTTAAGATTTTTTCAGATTTGCATATCCTCACGGACGAAAAAAGCGTATGCCTACGAAATCACTACTCGATTCTTAAGGCATCTGGAAAGGCCTGAACAACTTGCAGTGAGAAGTGGGCATACGCTATGCTGGAAGCATAGCATAATCCTCACGTCAAGCTTGTTCTTTGAAATTTTCCAGATTTTTAAGAAAACTCGAACGGAAATTATGTTATGACTTTAGGTCAAAATTTATTCAGCCAACTCTATGGCCGCGCAATCTATGTATTGCGAATGCAAATTTAGCGATTTTTTTTTGATTAGAGGCTCGGTCGAACCGAGTTATTGACTATTGGAATACCTTTGCTGTTAACGCCATGCCTCTTCATCCAGTTATAGATGGTTCTTACAGACTTTCCTAATCTTTTGGCTGCAATGGCAATCGTAGGAGAACTCTTGAGTACGCGGATAAACCGCTCGAACACGGTTTCTCCCTCTCTCTGTTCATCCTTTTCAATGAGATCAAGAAAATCATCGGCGTTGATTACACCGGACTCACATTTGGCAGCCCTCCTGATTAGGACAGAATTTAACTGCATTACATTTCCGGGCCATGCAAATGCCTTTAGAACCATGATGGCATCGTCTGTTATTACCAACTTGGGACGTTTGTGCTTTTTACAGAAATGCTCCAGCAGCTTCTTGGCAAGCCATTCGATGTTTTCCGGGCAGTCCCTGAGAGGCGGTATCTCAATCATTCCTTGTGAGATTTCAAACCAGAGATTGGGATTGAACTCTCCGGCTTCCAACTTACTTCTCATTAACTGTTTGTCAGCTGTGGCAATCAGACGTACATTGCAAGTAGGGTCGCGCATCTTGCTTCTCAATATCGCTTGTCCTTTGTGGCAAAAATTGGGCAAGTCAATTAACGCCAGTGTCCCACCTTGATTTTCTCGGAAGCAACTTTCAAGGAAACACTCCCCACAGGACGATTGGCAGGATGAGTTGATTACCATCTGCTCATGCCGAACAAAGGTAATCTGCATTCTATGTCGAGAGCTTTTCTCGTGGACTGCTTTTGCAATCCGTTCCTTTCCAAGTCCGGACTCGCCAGAGACTGTAACAGGGACTTCGAGCGGAGCCACTTTGCCAAGATCGCCCATTATCTTATCGGCTACCTCTCCATATTGCTGGAAAAGGTTTCCCGGAAGAATCTCTCGGTCGTATAGCCCGGGTAGATATTGGTTGATTGCTTCGAGTAATGTGTGGTCGAAGGTCGCTGTCTGGAGATAGGTTGCAAACAGTTTTTGCTTGTGCATCTTTGTCCATTCGACACCGCTACATTTATCAGAGTGAACTATCACGCGATGATGAATGTTTGCTTTCTGCAAATCATTCATGAAGTCGGGGGCTTCTCCGTCTCCATTTTTATACTCCGCCACAATGATCGAATCATAGGGCAAGTCTCGGGCAGCTTCAAGCCCTCGTTTGAACGAAAGAACCTCCATCGGTTCATGCCCTCCACTTCGCACAAGCGCGACCGCCAGAGTGTGTGGAGAGCGGCTGACAAGTAGAATTTTTGCCATACAGTTTGATTTTGTGTTAAACATAGTCTGCCTTCGCAAGCAATAGTGAAAACAAACGCTAATTACATCTATTAACAAAAGAAAGGCTTTGTTTGCTCATTGAAAATGAACCAAATTGCTCATTTTACTATGATTACAGTTGCTTGAAACTATCTCCGACCTAAATCACTATCGTGTCCCCATCCTTTTAATGTACCTTAAACGAAACAGAATGATTGATTTCAACAAATCGTCAGCAGGCTGCCGACGATTTTGCCATACAAAAACTTCTACACCCCGTAGAACTTTTGTATATACACTTTCACGATAAACTCTGGTTCATAGCTTGTGTTCCGCTGGATAATAATGGTCCAGTTCTATCTAAAAAACACAGTCATCATTTTCGTGAGCTCACGAAAATGATGACCGCGTTAAATTGCTATGGTTTTAATCTTCTATGATTTCCCAATAGCCTCCGTTCTTAGGGCCTACATGGCGTATTATAAATTCCATCTTAGGAATTTCTCGTTCAATCGTTCGGGTCGTAACACCTATTGTCTTTGCCATTTCAGCCATGCTGACAGTAGGGTTATTGGTAACGAGGTCTAATATTCTATGTTGGCGTTCGTTTAAATTTTTACCGACATCTTTACCGACATCTTTACCGACATTTTTACCGACATCACCGTCTTCATTTTTTCTCTGTATGGCAGATTTGAGAGGAAATGACACGACTGCAATTGTACGTTCGCTCTCTATGGTCGGGCGTGTACCAGTCAGCCTCTCCCAGCTCAAAAGCTTTTTCATACCGTAGCCGGCGTTTTCAGCTATACCGACAAAACGGAATAGTTTGGCAATAGTTGGATTGCGTAACTTGGAGTAGATTCTTCCGATTATGTCCTTTACCGGGAGGGGGAAGGATCCGCCATTCATAAACTCTATATGGTCGGTATAAACGCGGATACAAGATCGCAACGAATCGAAGTGGTCACAGTGCATAACCATGTTGGCGAGTGCTTCGCGGAGTACATTGTATTGGCTCTCGTCTGTTGTAGCGAACCCATCACCCTTGATATGAATCGGTGCATCGACAAGAGTGCGGAAACGACGCAGAATAATCTGGACGGCCTCCCAGATGTTTTCTTGCTCAGGGATACGATAAGTATATCTCACCTCAGCTTGCTCAACTGTTGGGGCTGGAATTTCGATATAGTCAACACAGAATGTGGGAACGTAGCGCAGGACATATGGTGCTTTGCCGAACATCAGGAGCCCGGCATAAGTGAGTAGCCCGTTTCGGGTAATATTGACCTGCTCACAAAAATCAGCATCATCAACCTCTCGAAGACTTACAAGATTCTGTGTCTGGCTAAGAGCGAATCTATAACTTTTCAGAGTATTGAGATTGAGCATTTCAATACTTGTCTCGGGGATGGTTTCTTCAGTTTTCTTTCCGAAGGATTGATCTCGAAACATCGCACGGATTTCTCCTTCTGTAGCCCTCTGGTCGCCGCTACCCATACGAATGAATGTATTGATAGGATTATTATAGTAAACAGGCTTGAAATCGACTTCTGGAATGTAGAACGCAAGAATATTCTTGCCGTCAATATTATATCGTTTAGCCGTAGCTTTTAATCTCTGATTGAATTTTTCTCCGCGAAGTGTACCAAGAAAATCCTGTTCAAGTTTCTCGATGTTATCCACTCCTTGAATCTCAAACGTCTTGCCGGACTGCTTGACACCAAGTACAATCCAACCACCAGAGGTATTTGTGAAAGCACTGACGCTTTCCCAAACATTCTTAGGCAACTCGGATTTTGCAGCCTTGACTTCAAAATCCTCCCATTCTATGTCGCGTAGCTTTGCTACTAATTCATCTTTAGTCATTTTGATGACAAAATTACGAAAAATCTGTTAATTATCAGCTATGTGAGAGTAGTATCCTCTATGGTCAAAGTTCTCTGAATATAATCTTTCCGCAAGCTGCGGAAGATTTGTAGATTTGAAATCTTCTACACCCTATAGAGGATTTGACACGAAAGGTCTATCAATGGAACTTTAATCGAGGAGGTCAACAAGTTCCTTCTTCATATCCTCGTCTATGTCTCGGTAGCGTGCAAAGGCTTTACTGCCTTCCTTGTGACCGCTGAGCGAGCCCACGAGGTTTGGGTCTTTCACTTTCTTGTAGAGATTCCCGATGAACGTGCGGCGAGCCAAGTGGCTGCTTGCAATTTCATTGAGAGCACGCTTCTCTTCCGCTCCGGTCGTGGGATTGAGGACCGTCACCATACGTGTGACTCCGCAGACCGTGAAAAACTTCTTGATAGCCACGTTGTATTTCTGCGAACTGATGAACGGGAACAGCTTCCCGTTCAAGTCATCGCGTCCGGCATACTTTGCGACAAGGGCTTTGGCTCTTGCGTTGAGAGGCACTCTGACAACCTGTGGACGCTCGCCCTTTGTCTTTTGCGGCATATACTCGATGGCTCCGTTGATGATGCTATCCGGTGTCATTGCCATAAGGTCAGACACACGACAGCCTATGAGACACTGGAAGATGAATATGTCTCGCTGTGCCTCCAACGATGGATTGGCTGAGAGGTCATAGTCTGCAATCTGGTCTCGCTCTTCAAGAGATATATAGTAAGGTGTTCCATATACCTCGGTTGTTGTTCCGTTGTACTTGGCAAACGGGTCGTTGGTTGTAAGCTCTTGGTCTCGACACCAGCGATAGAACGCCCTCATAAGACCGAATAATCCGACGATGGTGTTGTCGCCTTTGGGATGAGGCTTCGGTTTCTTACGCTGTGAATGAGTGTCGGCCGGAACAGCTTCGTAAATCTTCGGATATTTCTTGTAGAACTTGTGTTCGTTGCGGAGGAACTTCTCAAAATCATTCACATCATCAACCGTGAAGTCATCGAGCTTTATTTTATATCGCTTGTTGCCATTGGCACGGATATACAACTCATATCGCATCAGGGCACGTTTGAGTACCCGGAGGTGTCGTATTCTCCACTCCGAGATATTTTTCTTTGTAATGTAGTCCTCGAAGATGTCGAAGAAGGTTACATCTGGAGCTACGGACGTTTCCTCAACCGGAGGATTGAGGAACAGCTCAAGCTGGTTAAGGACGAAGTCCTTGTTGAGTTTCTCCTGAGGTGTGTCTTCACAAAGACGTATGAGAAACTTTTCCATGGTCTCAAGCTTATCCTCAAGATCGCGGATTTGTTTCTTCTCAGCGGGGTCACGCGGCATTATAAATTTGCCGTCACTGAATCTTTTCCGGTCAACATAAAGACCGCTCTTGATTCGTATGATACAACCACGAGATACGGAAATTCGTAGGTGTATTTCGACTATCCCGGTGGGAGTTGATTTCGTCGATAAAGTGCGTTTTACAGTCGCCATTGGAGAGTTTTATTTAGGTTTAACTTAGTTTACTTAACTGATACAAAGGTAATAATACCCTCTCACATATACAACAATTTTTGTCAACCATTTGTCAACCGATACTGAATTTTAACAAATCGAGTTCGAGTCTGAATTGAATTTGAACCGATTTAATTTAATTCATTATGATTGAAACACAGCATTTTATGCAAATTTTGACATTCACTCAAAAATGAGCATTATTCATTTCGGTTTATAGTTAATACTCCTGTTCTGGGCACCGATTAATCCCGTAACTCATTGAAAATCAAGAGTTGCGGGATTTCTCTTTTAATTTTTGTCCTCCTTTTGTCCTCCTATTTCAATTCTACGGAATTTTCGTCCTCAGCGCAGCCTTGATTTTCCCTCAAAAAGTCGTTCCGGCATCCTCGATTTTACATCGGAGGAGACGTAACTATTCAGCGGACATACCGAGAAAGGCGTTGGGAGATAAAAGTCAACCG
>ERZ778511.1583-NODE-1583-length-14859-cov-4.440219_pt1 | contig 14859 bp, 5 predicted proteins | sample MGYA00510347_ERZ778511 | MGnify/ENA primary metagenome ERZ778511 (study PRJEB29527, sample SAMN07138967) | mouse gut metagenome | material: feces | host: mouse | place: China:Nanjing | collected 2016-01-25 ...
TGCGGAGCGGACTTTGTTTTATACCGTTTATTATCATTTTGTCTGCGGTTTGGGGGTTGACGGGGGTGCAGATTTCTCAGACGGTTTCGGATATCGTGACATTTTTTATAACGGTGCCGTTTGTGTTTGCGTTTTTCAGGAGAATGCAGGGGGAGGAAGGGGAAAGAGAGTGATCAAATATCCATCCCTTTCCCCGATGCCTTCAAAAACCTGATCAGCACTGCAAAACCCTACTTCCTTTTTACCCGTGTATCATCGCTATTTTAGTTTAACTGATCTTGCTAATGACCCCTTTTTCAAAAGCTTTTTATATGCTTTTACTTTTCCTTTTGGCAACTTTATGATTGCTTTTTTCGAGATACCTTTAAACGTTCCCGAGCCAACAGACTTTATTTTCTTACTGTTCCTAAAGTCAATTTTCTTCAGGCTCTTGTCATTAGCAAATACGTTTTTCCCGATTTTAGAAAGCGACGCGCCTGTAACCACCGAATTAAGTTTTTTACAGCCGCTAAATGCGCCGTCTTCGATTACTTTAACATTTTTTCCTATCTTAACCTTAGTAACTTTGTTATTGTTCCTGAATGAATTTTTCGTAATCTTTTCAACTTTAAAAGTACAGCCGTCTTTAGAAACTGTATTCGGTACCGCTATTTTCTTTAATTTGCTGTTTGCGGATACCTTTTCAACTTTTACGGTTCCTGTTTTCTTCTCAGCGTTGACTGATACAATGTTATAGGAAATGTTCTTCGCCGTAAACGAACTTCCTTTTTTCAGATCCGTAACCGGAGCATAGGGCTCCACCGGATTCGACGTTACTATCGGTTTAGAAGTTTCCTCTGGTTTGCCGTCATTCTCTTTAGGAACTTCTTCTATGGCTGTACCTCCTACAAAAACAGGAGTTATTACAAATTTGCTGAAATTAGGCAGTGAATTTACAATCGGTATATTCCCCGGTTTATCATAATAAAAGCTGCTGTAACTTTTGTCTGGCTCTTCTTTCGGATCCGCAACCCTCCAGTCAGGAAGTCCCGCTTTCTTTGCCTGTCCGTCATCAAGCCCCTTCATAACCTTCCAACTGTTATCATTGAATATCTTGATTTTATTTTTTCCCGCCTTCAGATCAATATATACCGTTTTTTCCTTAAATGTATCACGGGAAATCGTGTTAATGAAGAAGTACCTTTTGGCCGCCTCGTCATTTACTTTAATATTGGCAAATTTATCAATGATTTTCGTGTTGTAGCCATGTGTTCCGAAAATCTCATCATTCGAATGGAATAACTGCATGGCGTAGATGCCGGCGTTTGGTACGGAAACTTCAAATTCAAGGTATTTGTCAACATCGTTTTCCGCATTTTCATCACCTGAGAGACTGCGCCCCACAACATAAGAAACCTGTTCTCCGTCAGGAGTAAGTCCTGAATCTGAAATTTTGTCAACCGTATTTTGGGTTGCATATGGTTCTGCGCCATTAAGCAATCCAGCGTATACCGTATCCTTATAATCTTCATTCCATCGTACAGACCAGACATCATATTCGATCTCCGTCTTTTTTGCACTCGCAGGAATGGCATCAACGGCGTTAAATTCCTGAGAGTAATTTTTCCCCTCGCTCCACTCTTTCACATGCAGGCTGTCAAGCTGTATATCCACCGCGGCGTCAACATCAATAATATTAACTCCTTTTTGTAAATACACGGCAACTTCGCTGTTCATCCACGTACCATTGGTATTTGTAACGCCAATCTCCTTTTTATTGCCGTTAAATACCCTTGCTGCATTACCGGTATATATGGTTGCTTTTCCTGAAAGCTCCGAACGGTATCTCAAATCGATATGATAAAGTCCGCTTTTTTCTACAACGACATTAAATCGGATTCCTCCACCATCTTTCACACTTTTTTTATCAAGCCCGCTGACATAACCGCTGCCTGTATATCCTGCGATATCCTTTTTGATCTGCGCAGGATTTACGCCCGGATGAAGGGCGTTAAATGAAAAGTCGCCTTCTTCTGCCTCAAATACTTTGTTATACACAGTAGGTTCTTCTGCGGATTCCGAGACAGCCGTAACGTGCAGGGCATCCTGCATGATATTACTTTCCGCTGTCGGCGTATCTCCCATAATTGTTATGCTGTGCGTTCCTTTTTCCCAGTCAACATATCGGGTATAGATTGCCGTCCACTCTTTTTCCATCGTATTTTTAAGTATCATATCAGAAGTTTCGCCGTCAATGGTCAGCTGCTGCTTACGGTTTTCAGGCTTATGCTTCGTTTCGTTTCCCCGATTCATTCCAACCTGGTTTCCGTATATAAACTCAAGCTTGTATCTTCCGGTTTGAGGAACCTCCACCTGATACTCTAACCCTCTGTTTTGGCTGAAATTGTTTAGCCCGCTGCCGCCAATTTGATTTTTATCGTCTGTCGCTTCGCTCACACGAGCCCCTGACAGAAAATATTTCGTGCTAGTCACTACTCCAAGCTGTCCTGTTCCGACTCTCCCCGCTTCCTCTGCCTCATATATTGCATGAAATGGACCGCTCTTCAATTTTCCTGTTTCTTCATTTTCCTGTGCGGGAGTTACCGTCAGCCTGTATCCTGTTGAACGAAACATATCTTTCATTTCAATAACAAGATCTCCGTCAGTAAGGGCAACGGCGCCTTCAAGCACGGTTTCCGGTTCGCTTGCGCTGTTAAAGCCTTTGAAATAGGCGGCATCTATTTTTACATGAACCTTTTTGGCAGCGGAAAACGTATCTGTTTGATCAAGATCCTTCAAAATAACTTTTGCATCTCCATCTTCACTTCCGAGACCGAATAAAGTAGTTGCTTTTTTTTGTTTGTTATCAATTGTTGAAACGCCGTATAACCCGGAATACTTATCGTCAGTCGTGATCTTTACCCTCTGGCCTTCCATGTCTGCATACCATTTATAAAGCCACCATGCGCTGTTTGCTTCGTTCGCATCGGCAGCAAGGTCGTTCAGGTTATCTGCCTGATGCCAAAACGGCAGACAGCCGTAAGCCTGTGCGTCCTCAAGGCGTCCCAGCCAGCTGACAAGCGCTCCCGGAACACCGCACTCGTCGGATTGTGCTATTTCATTTATTACAATAGGAGGGGTGTCAGCCGGAATTTTATTGACATTGACATTATTTACTTTTCCGTAAGGCACGTCTTCGTTTCCCTCGCCGGCAAATATATTTCTGAGATGGGCAAATTCATCAATATCATTTTTGTATCTGTTTTCATTTCTCTCTAGCTGATGCCATGTAATTACGTCAGGTAACGCGTTATTGTCATAGAGATAACTGAGCCACGTATGCCAGCCGTCCCACTGCCACTCCGGCGGAACATGTGTCCATGAATACTCGGCCGGATTCATACCGCCAACTGTCGCAAGCGGATCAACCTCTTTTATGGCTTTATAGTATGCCTCAAATACCTGCCTGAAATCTTCGCCGTCAACCTTGCTTCTTCTTGAGTCTCCCTCATTGATAGGAAGATAGACAAGCGCTTTATCGATATTGAGTCCCAGATCATCAAGGCCCGTTTCCGGGTTATGATGGTGTTTTTTCTTCCAGTTGTTTTTCCATTCCGTAACATATGGAACAATAACCTTTTTAAACTGCACTACATAATCCTGATAAAACTGCTTGGGCCCAAAGATAGCATAAAAGTTGCTGTTATACATCTGGACCATCTGTCCGCCTGATTCAAGAAATGTTTCTGCCACGTCAAGAGCATCCGCGTAGGGATGTTCCGTGCCAAGCGCCCCCTTTGTAGCGAGCACTTTCGGCTTCAACGGCGTTATCAGGTTCATGGTAGGAACATCTTCACTGCTTATTCCGTAAAGAAATCCGGAAGCGCCATGTATGATCTCACCCAGTTCATCTGCCATATCTACAGTCATCGTGGGTGCATAGTTACCTTCTGCCGCCACCGTCCGCGGCCTGGTTCCGATCGGCGGCAATACCATAGCTGCAGTGAGCGTATATGCCAAAACTCTCTTTAGCATCTGTCTCATATTACTACCTCCTCATTTTTAAATTTTATAAGTATATAGTAATAGAATTGCATTGAGAAAGCTTGTAATATTTTGATTAAAACTGGTACTATATTGATGAAAAAAGAGAAATCTGAAAAAAACAAATGCTACAACCCTCCTCACCCGTCAGGTTGTAGCATTTCGTCAATCTGTTCCTTAGTTCCTTACTCTTCTTCTACTTCCAAAATCTCCTCCGACTCATCTTCTGGTTCATCTCCCGACTCCTCCATCGACTCGTCGATCGCCTCCGCGGCAGCCTCTTCCTCTGCCACCTCGATCTGCTCCGAAAGATTATCTAACGCATCCTCATCTTCCTCACTCAGATCAAGAACTTCATTTTCCATTCCCTCATTCTCCTCACCTTCGACCTCCTCGTCGAAATCATCCTCCACCGGTTCCGGTGGTTCCAGACTGTCGACCAGATCGCTGTGGAGTCCTATATTGCGGTAACGCTTCATTCCGGTTCCCGCTGGGATCAGCTTACCGATAATGACGTTCTCCTTCAATCCGATCAGCGGGTCAACCTTTCCTTTGATCGCCGCATCAGTAAGAACTTTCGTCGTCTCCTGGAATGATGCCGCCGAGAGGAACGAATTCGTAGCGAGCGAAGCTTTCGTAATACCGAGGATGATCTGTTTGCCTTCCGGCACCTCACGTCCCTCTGCCTGAAGTCTCTCCACCGTATCATCAAATTCCAGCGTATCTACTAACGTTCCCGGCAGGAAGTCCGCATCCCCGTTGTTCTCCACGCGTACCTTTTTCAACATCTGGCGGACGATTACTTCAATATGCTTGTCGTTGATCTCCACACCCTGCAGGCGGTACACACGCTGCACTTCGCGGAGCATGTAGTCCTGAACGGCGCGCACACCTTTGATCTTCAGAATGTCATGCGGGTTCACGCTACCTTCGGTCAGTTCGTCTCCGGCCTCCAGTTCCTGGCCGTCCACGACTTTGATCCTCGAACCGTACGGAATGAGATACGCCTTAGACTGCCCGTTCTCATCGTCAGTAATGATCACTTCTCTCTTCTTTTTTGTATCGCGGAGCGTCACTTTTCCGCCAAACTCGGAAATGATCGCCAGACCTTTTGGCTTTCTCGCCTCAAAAAGCTCCTCGACACGGGGAAGACCCTGTGTGATATCGTCTCCAGCCACACCGCCGGTATGGAATGTACGCATCGTAAGCTGCGTACCCGGCTCACCGATCGACTGTGCCGCGATGATGCCGACTGCCTCACCGACCTGAACCGGTTCGCCGGTCGCCATGTTCGAACCGTAGCACTTCGCGCAGATCCCGACATGGGAACGGCACGTAAGGATCGTACGAATCTTCACTTTTGCCTTATCCCCGGCATCGATGATCGCCTTTGTGTTGACGATGCGCGCCGCGCGTTTTGGCGTGATCATGTGATTTGCCTTGACGATCAGTTCACCCGCGTCGTCGTACATGCTCTCACACGCGTAACGGCCGGTGATCCTCTCTTCCAGCGTCTCGATCACTTCTTTTCCATCCATAAATGCCGAAATCCACATGCCCGGAATCTCATCTCGGTCCTCACTGCAATCCGTTTCCCGGATGATCAGTTCCTGTGAAACATCGACGAGACGCCTCGTCAGATAACCGGAATCGGCCGTACGGAGCGCCGTATCGGAAAGACCTTTCCGCGCACCGTGCGCGGAAATGAAGTACTCCAGTACGTCAAGACCTTCACGGAAATTCGACTTGATCGGAAGTTCGATCGTACGTCCCGACGTATCCGCCATCAGTCCACGCATACCGGCAAGCTGCTTGATCTGCTTGTCAGAACCACGGGCACCGGAATCCGCCATCATATATATATTATTGTATTTATCCAAACCATTAAGAAGCGCTTCGGTAATCTCGTCATCGGCATTTTTCCACGTCTCGATCACCGCGTTGTAACGCTCCTCCTCTGTCAGGAGACCGCGCCGGAAGTTCTTGAAAATATCTTCCACTGTAGCCTCTGCCTCGGACAGGATCGTCTTCTTTGCCTCGGGCACTTCCATATCCGAAATGGATACAGTCATCGCGGCCCGCGTCGAAAATTTGTAGCCGAGGGCTTTGATCGCATCGAGCGTTTCCGCCGTTTTCGTCGCGCCCTGATTGTTGATACATTTTTCAAGGATCTGCTTCAACTGTTTCCTTCCGACGTGGAAGTCCACCTCGAGCTGGAGGAAGTTCTCGTCCTTTTCACGATCCACAAATCCCAGATCCTGGCTGATGATCTCATTGAAAATGAACCGGCCAAGCGTGGACTCAATGATACGAGTTTCTTTCTCTCCGTTTTTATTGATACCCTCGCGCCTTACCTTTATTTTGGCGTGAAGCGTGATCGCATGGTTTTCATAGGCAATAAGTGCCTCGTTCATACTCTTAAAGTACTTTCCTTCGCCTTTCGCGCCCGGGCGCTCCTGCGTCAGATAGTAAATACCGAGAACCATGTCCTGGGACGGAACGGCCACCGGGCCGCCGTCGGACGGTTTCAATAAGTTATTCGGTGACAGCAGGAGGAAACGGCACTCGGCCTGTGCTTCCACCGAAAGAGGCAGATGCACTGCCATCTGGTCTCCGTCAAAGTCGGCATTGAACGCCGCGCACACGAGCGGATGAAGCTTGATGGCTTTTCCTTCCACCAGTGTCGGCTCGAATGCCTGAATGCCGAGACGGTGCAGGGTAGGGGCACGGTTCAGCATGACCGGATGCTCCTTGATGACCTGCTCAAGTATATCCCACACTTCGGACTCGAGCTTCTCCACCATTTTCTTCGCATTTTTTATATTGTGAGCCGTCCCGTTTGAGACGAGTTCTTTCATTACAAACGGCTTAAACAGCTCGATCGCCATCTCTTTCGGAAGGCCGCACTGATAAATCTGGAGTTCCGGCCCCACGACGATAACGGAACGCCCGGAGTAATCGACACGCTTTCCGAGAAGGTTCTGACGAAAACGTCCCTGTTTTCCTTTCAGCATATCCGAAAGGGATTTCAGCGCGCGGTTTCCCGGCCCCGTAACCGGACGGCCGCGGCGTCCGTTGTCGATCAGCGCGTCCACAGCCTCCTGGAGCATACGCTTTTCGTTCCTCACGATAATATCCGGCGCACCCAGTTCCAACAGCCGTTTTAAACGGTTGTTCCGGTTGATGATCCGGCGGTACAGGTCATTCATATCCGACGTCGCGAAGCGGCCGCCGTCCAGCTGTACCATCGGACGAAGATCCGGGGGGATGACCGGGATCACCGTGAGGATCATCCAGTCCGGTTTATTCCCGGACTCGCGGAACGCTTCTATCACTTCCAGCCGTTTGATGATACGGGCGCGCTTCTGCCCCGTCGAACTTTTCAGCTCCGCTTTCAGTTCTTTCGATTCTTCCTCCAGGTCAATGCGCTGCAAAAGTTCCTGGATCGATTCCGCTCCCATACCGACACGGAACGTATCGCCGAAATCCTCTCTCGCCTTCTGGTACTCCTGCTCGGAAAATACCTGTTTTACCTGGATTTCCTTTATATCTGACTCCAGAACAATATAAGCGGCAAAGTACAGCACCTTCTCCAACACTTTCGGAGAGACGTCGAGAATAAGTCCCATACGGCTCGGTATCCCCTTAAAATACCATATGTGGGATACCGGAGCAGCTAGTTCGATGTGCCCCATGCGTTCCCGGCGCACGCTTGATTTCGTAACTTCAACCCCGCACCGGTCGCAGACTACGCCCTTATAACGAACTTTTTTATATTTACCACAATGACACTCCCAGTCCTTGCTCGGTCCAAAAATCTTTTCACAGAACAATCCATCTTTTTCCGGCTTTAATGTCCGGTAATTGATGGTCTCCGGTTTTTTCACCTCACCTCTGGACCACTCGCGGATCTTACTGGGAGAAGCCAGTTTGATCTTGATCTTATCATATGTTAATGCGTCCTGCAAAACATCGCTTACCTGTGGCATATTAATCCTCCATTCCGACTTGTTTACTATGGCTGCTAAAACTCTTCCGCAACTCCGATCATACTGTCATCATTCAATTCTTCCAATTCCGCTTCGCGGAATCCGGCATGTTCAAATGACTCTTCCTCAAGGTCAAACTGCTCTCCCTCCATGAGTTCAGATACGCCTTCCGACGATCCTTCCTCTACGGTTTCCGTCATCTGGATTTCCTCTCCATTTTCATCAAGCACCGTCACATCGAGCGCGAGCGACTGAAGCTCTTTCAAAAGCACCTTAAAGGATTCCGGTATTCCCGGTTCGGAAATATTGTCTCCTTTGATGATCGCCTCATAGGTCTTGACACGCCCAACCACATCGTCGGACTTCACAGTAAGGATCTCCTGAAGAGTATAAGCAGCTCCATATGCCTCCAGCGCCCAAACTTCCATCTCTCCAAAACGCTGTCCGCCGAACTGCGCCTTACCGCCGAGCGGCTGCTGCGTCACGAGCGAATACGGTCCCGTGGAACGCGCGTGGATCTTGTCATCTACCAAATGGTGGAGCTTCAAGTAGTGCATGAAACCAATCGTAACTTCTCCGTCAAAGAACTCTCCGGTACGTCCGTCGCGAAGCTGGATCTTCCCATCTTCCTTGATCGGCACGCCGACCCATTCTTTCCGGTACTCCTCATTTTCAAGGAGGTATTTCATTACCTCAGGATCAAGTATATCTTTGTATTTTTTCTCAAACTCGTCAAGCGGCGTATTGACATAATCATTTGCCAGCTTGAGTGTATCCATAATATCAATCTCGTTCGCGCCGTCAAACACTGGCGTTGCCACGTTAAAACCGAGCGCTTTCGCCGCCAGGCTCAGGTGGATCTCCAGCACCTGTCCAATATTCATTCGGGACGGTACGCCGAGCGGGTTCAGCACGATGTCAAGCGGCCGCCCGTTCGGAAGAAATGGCATATCTTCGACCGGAAGCACGCGGGAAACGACACCTTTGTTCCCATGACGGCCTGCCATCTTATCTCCGACCTGGATCTTTCTCTTCTGCGCGATATAAATACGAACGGATTTGTTCACGCCCGGCGACAGTTCATCGCCATTGTCCCTCGTAAACACTTTGGCGTCCACGACAATACCAAATTCCCCGTGAGGCACACGCAGGGACGTATCTCTCACTTCCCTTGCCTTTTCTCCGAAGATCGCGCGGAGCAGACGCTCTTCTGCCGTCAGTTCCGTTTCTCCCTTCGGCGTAACCTTGCCCACGAGAATATCCCCGGCACGGACTTCCGCACCAATACGGATGATCCCCTGCTCATTCAGGTCTTTCAGGGCATCGTCACCGACACCCGGCACATCCCTCGTGATCTCTTCCGGCCCGAGTTTCGTATCCCTCGCTTCTGTCTCATATTCCGTGATATGAACGGACGTATACACATCCTCCTGCACGAGACGCTCACTCAGAAGAACGGCGTCCTCGTAGTTATAACCTTCCCATGTCATGAATCCGATCAGCGGGTTTTTCCCCAGCGCGATCTCGCCGCCGGAAGTAGACGGCCCGTCCGCGATAACCTGTCCTTTTTCAATGACATCCCCTTTATTGACGATCGGCCTCTGGTTCATGCACGTTCCCTGGTTGCTGCGCACAAATTTGGCCAGCTTGTATTCGTCGCGGTTTCCATCCGATTTCTTAATGATGATGCGGTCAGATTCCATGCGCTCGACAACGCCGCCTTCCTTTGCCACCACGCAGTTCCCGGAATCCACGGCTGCTTTCATTTCCATACCCGTTCCGACCGCCGGCGCCTCGGTCACAAGAAGCGGCACCGCCTGACGCTGCATGTTCGAACCCATCAGCGCCCGGTTTGCGTCGTCATTTTCCAAAAACGGGATCATTGCTGTTGCCACCGAAAATACCATCTTCGGCGAAACGTCCATATAATCAATGCGGCTTCTCTGGAATTCGGATGTCTCCTCACGGTAACGCCCGGAAATATTTTTGCGCACAAAATATCCATTCTCATCGAGCGCCTCATTTGCCTGCGCCACATGATACCGGTCTTCTTCATCGGCCGTCATATAGACCACTTCGTCCGTCACGCGCGGGTTCTCGGGATCGCTCTTATCCACCTTGCGGTACGGAGCTTCCACAAATCCGTATTCATTGATCCTCGCATACGAAGCAAGGGAGTTGATCAATCCGATGTTCGGACCCTCAGGCGTCTCGATCGGACACATTCTTCCATAATGCGAATAGTGGACGTCACGAACCTCAAATCCGGCACGGTCTCTCGAAAGACCGCCGGGTCCCAGCGCGGAGAGACGTCTCTTATGCGTCAGTTCCGACAGCGGGTTGTTCTGGTCCATAAACTGTGACAGCTGCGAACTTCCGAAAAATTCCTTCACGGCGGCCGTCACCGGTTTGATGTTTATGAGTGACTGCGCCGAAATCGTCGCCAGATCCTGCGTCGTCATCCTCTCGCGGACAACGCGCTCCATACGCGACAAACCGATGCGGTACTGGTTCTGCAAAAGCTCCCCGACCGCACGGATCCGGCGGTTGCCCAAATGGTCGATATCATCGTCATTTCCCACCCCGTATTCGAGGTGCATATTGTAATTGATCGAAGCAAAAATATCTTCTTTTGTAATATGTTTCGGTATCAGGTCCGGTATGTTTCGTTTGATTGCTTCGTATCGGTCTTCTTCACTTTCAAATTCATCCAATATTTCTTTCAGGCGCGGATAATATACCTCTTCCGTAACGCCCAGTTCCTTTTTATCCGCATTCGGCAAAAAGGCATGCAAATCCACCATCATATTGGAAAGGATCTTCACCGTGCGCTCTTCCGTCTGGATCATAACAAACGGGATCGCCGTATTCTGGATCTCTGTTGCCTTCTCCTCCGTGATCACCGTTCCTGCCTCAGCCACCACTTCTCCCGTCATGACATCCACGACGTCTTCTGCCAGCGTAAAGCCTGCGATACGGTTGCGGAAGGCGAGCTTCTTATTAAATTTATAACGTCCGACCTTCGCCAGATCATATCGTCTCACATCAAAAAACATGCTGTTGATCAGACTTTCCGCGCTGTCCACCGAAAGCGGCTCACCCGGACGGAGTTTCTTATACAGTTCCAAAAGACCATCCTGATAGTTCTCGGACGCATCCTTCGCAAAACTGGCAACGATCTTCGGCTCTTCCCCGAACAAGTCAAGGATCTCCTGGTTCGTTCCCACACCGAGCGCGCGGATCAATACCGTGATCGGCACTTTTCGGTTCCGGTCAACACGCACATAAAAAATATCATTGGAGTCCGTCTCATATTCCAGCCACGCCCCGCGGTTCGGAATAACGGTCGCGGAATACAGTTCCTTTCCGATCTTATCGTGGGCGATCCCGTAATAAATACCGGGGGAACGCACAAGCTGGCTTACAATAACACGTTCTGCACCATTGATGACAAATGTACCCGTCTCAGTCATTAGTGGCAAATCTCCCATGAAAATGTCATGTTCACTGATTTCTTCCGTTTCTTTATTATGAAGTCTTACCTTCACTTTTAACGGTGCTGCATATGTCGTATCACGTTCTTTACAGGCTTCAATGGAATATTTCACATCATCCCTGCACAGCTCGAAACTTACAAATTCAAGGCTGAGATTACCGTTGTAATCAGAAATCGGGGAGATATCACGAAAAACTTCATTTAAACCTTCTTCCAAAAACCACTTGTATGAATCTGTCTGAACCGCAATCAGGTTTGGCATCTCCAATACTTCTTTTTGTTTTGAGTAGCTCATTCTGACGCCTTTGCCCACACTGACAGGACGTATTCTGTTTTTCTCCATCAATGATTTTCACTCCTTGTTTTTTTTACAGAACTGTGTTATACTGTATCTAATTAGAGATACCACCCCTACTTTATCACAGTACTGTATATTCCATCTTACCACAATTGTAGAGCACTGTCAACACAATTTTGGTATTTTTTTCTTTTATTTAAGGAGTTTTTATATGAGAAAACGGATTCTTTCCATCTTAGTGTACCAATGTGTTGTCTGGCTTTTGTTTTTGTTGTTTGAAAATCCCTATACCACGCCGGTTAAACATACTTTTTCAGCTATTTCTTTTTCCTTGTTTTGGGTCGTTTCGTTTGTTTCCATCATTACCTATTATGTAATTTCCAGCAAAGTTCTTTCTATTGAAATGTGTACGATAAAAGATGTACTCGTTCAAATCGGCTTTACCCTGCTGTTTGATCTGGTGATCGCATGTATCGTAGTCGGCGTTGTACTCAGCACCCCCAAAGGACCCGGTTATTTTGATTTCAGAGGCGTATTTGAATTAGCCTTTGGTATTTTCAACGTTATCAGTTTTTCCTTTGCAACTGTTATCATAGCCATCATTGGCGTCGTAAAACGGAAGGCTTCCCCATGGGCGTACAAAATCACATTGATCGGTACGGTGCTCCTGTTTGTTCTCTGCCCTCTCGTTTACCAGGGTATCGGTTTTTACCAAGGTACGCAGTATGAACGGGATTTCGCGCAGTCACGGCAGGAGGCCGAAGACGATCTGATCGAGATGCTCATGGCCAAAGATGCATCACTGCCATACCAGACCAATACGACATATAGTCCTCCCGGCCTTATGGATACCGGATACAGCACGAATATGGTTTTTATTGATTACGATACAAAAAAGATAGGATTTCTTTTTGGCAGTTCTTCCGGGAGATACCAGTCTTTTTCCCTGTCCGAAGGTCCTCTCACGGCAAACGATTACAACATCCAGAGAGAATGGGATCTGGATGAACCAGGCAGCAGACTGACAACCTATTATATAGAAATAGATGAACGCAATTCCCACCGGACGATCGCGATCCAATTAGAGATGGCCGATCAGTCGGTATATAGCATAGATGGATTGGAAGCGGACAGCAACGGATGTTTTCTCGACATCAACCTCGGCCCTGACGATTGAAATATACGTTTGCATTCCGTATCATGAGAATACATAAAGATTCAAACACTTAAAGGAGGTTTCATATGAACCAGCAGCGAATCATTGTGCCACTGTTTGCGTGCGCGCTTTCTCTCTTCGCCGTCACCGCGGCAGACACAGCCACACCCGCACAAGCAGCAAGTAAAAAAGCAAAAGTTTCCATACAGCTAAACAAAAAGAAACTATCGCTTCAGACAAAACAGAAATACAAATTAAAGGCAAAAGTTAAGCCTTCGAAAGCAAAAGTGACGTGGAAGTCTTCCAAGCCGAAAACAGCCGCCGTAACTAAAAAAGGACAAGTCACGGCAAAATCAAAAGGAACCGCTACGATCACTGTAACTGCTCGCTATAAAAAAGTGACTAAGAAGGCAGCCTGCAAAGTTACGGTCAACGCACCGGCACAGCCGATCCCGAATGATCAGAAACCAGATAACCCACCGCCGACGCCGGCTTCGGTCAAAGTGCAGGACATCACGACCGCCCAGGCTTCCTACACGATAGAGACGGGCAAAACACTTGCCCTGAACGCTTCCGTTTCTCCGGCGAATGTCACAAACAAAAATCTGACTTACACAAGTGATAACGCAACCGTCGCCTCGGTAGACGCGAATGGCCAGATTCAGGCGGTCAGCGAAGGAACCGCAAAAATTACTATCACGGCCGCTGACGGCTCTGGTATCAAAAAGGAGGTGCAGGTAACCATATTGTCTACAATCACATCCATTCAGCCCAAAGAAGCGATCTCGCTCAAAGTGGGCGAAACATCAACCCTTTCCCCGTCGATCGAACCGGCGGGAGCGACACTTTACAGCTGCCGCATTTCAAATTCGAAGGACTACGTTGCCTCCGTCGATGAATCCGGTAAGATCACGGCAAATTATCCGGGAATCACAGTTGTAGACGTATCTTCCGCCCTGAACCCGGACGTCAAAACCCAGTTCCGCATTCAGGTGACAGACGAATTTGCGCCGCCAGACGGCTTTGACAAAAAGAACGACGCGATCTCCCACGGCGCTATCGTCGATATTGACTACGAATCCGTTTACCGCCCGACCGGAAAAGGGCATGCGCTCGCCTGGCTTCCTCCAGATTACGACAAAAACAAGCAGTATAACTTATTGTTCTGCCTTCACGGCGGAAACGATAATGAATATTACTGGACGTCGGATAAAGGTGGGGACAACGACGGCTGTTCCGCCGATAAAGTGCTGGACAACGCCTATGCAAACGGCTTGATCGAAGACACGATCGTCGTATTTACAAGCGGCGTGATCCGCTACAAGGACGGCCAGGATTATCCAGATATCGTTGAGACCCCGCGCCTCACCGACTTTTGGAAAAATCATTATCTGCTGGAGTTCGAGATCATCAACGTTCTGCTTCCGTATATACGACAGGAATACCCCGTCATGACCGGGCCGGAACACACGGGCATCTGCGGTTTGTCGATGGGCTGCGCGCAGACGATGGAGATCGGCCTGAAACACCCCGACTTATTTGACTATGTCGGCTGCTTCTCTGCCGGCCCGTTTGAGGCAGACACCCAGCCATTTGTCACGAGCAAAGAGGATGCCGACCGCTTAAATTCCCAGTTAAAACTTCTCTTCTTTATCACGGGTGAAAACGACCATATGAAGGACGACAGCATGCGCAATTTCGTAAAAACGTGCGATGGATTCGGCGTCAATCATGTGTTCTATGAAGTGCCGGGACGCGGACACGATGATCCCTGCTGGGATCGCTGCCTATACGCGTTTATGAAATATGCGTTTAAATAAGATGGCGGGTAAAACAGCTTACAACTTACGAAACTGTCAGAAAAAATAGATATTGACCCCCTAAAAATATCCTCTGT
>ERZ778511.1592-NODE-1592-length-14824-cov-5.449590_pt1 | contig 14824 bp, 9 predicted proteins | sample MGYA00510347_ERZ778511 | MGnify/ENA primary metagenome ERZ778511 (study PRJEB29527, sample SAMN07138967) | mouse gut metagenome | material: feces | host: mouse | place: China:Nanjing | collected 2016-01-25 ...
GTTGAGTTTTACTGAATCGAACGATGCCTCTAAGTCAAGGTCAGCGAATCCGTTATGTAGCGGCAATGCGGGTGTAAGAATAGTTCCGCTTCCTATCTTGAGACCGATATGTGATTTCCATTGTCGGATAAAATCGACAGCCTTTTCCGGTAATCTGACGGAAAGGAACTCATCGGTGTGTCCTGCCATTTTAAGACTTCGGCTGTCGGCTGTCCACGCTGCAGCTTTTGTGTAGCGCGGCGTGGTCATACGTTTGTTCATCAATGATGCCGAAATACTGGCGGAACAGTCTTTTGCAGTGATTTTAGCACTGCCTATATTCGCATTTATATCTGCGCTTTTCACCATGGCTCCGAAACTCTCCGCCATGCCTTTGCCCGGTTTTGCCTTTATGGAGCCTTTGAGGACAAGCCCCCCCATTGTCATTTTCACAGTGTCACGTTTTCCAGAGAGTGCGGCTGATGCCGCTTTAGCCTTTATTTCGAAAGGGGCTGCTGAGGAAATGTCGGTAAAAGAGTTTTTTTCTGATTCTTTAAGTTTTCCCGACATCTCGGCTGAGGAGATGTCGAGATCATATCCATTGGAATGCAGATGAAACATATCTGCATTCGCGTTAAAGTCGAATATGCCGTTCTGAATCGTTTGTGCTGTTATTTCCGGCATCTCGCCTCCGAAATTCAGGTCGAGGTCTGATGCGTATGCTTCGAGTCCGTATGCGCCGGCTTGCAAGCCGAAGTTGTTCAAGTTAATGTCACCGTTGATTTTAAGGTTTTTCAGTATGTCGCGTCCTTTGTCAGACAATCTGAAAGATATAATCGCGTCACTTTCAATTTTTCCGGTCATTCCGTATGGTCTCAGCTGCGGGAAAGTCATGGACAGTCTTTTGCTTTCCGCATAACCTTTTACGGCTATGCGAATATCGGGGTCTGTCAGAATGTCTGTGGCGAATGCCTGCAGCGAGAGGTCTAAGTCTTCACCGTAGATGTCGAATGGCATAATCCGGGCATATGCCGGTCGACGCATGTTGTCACCGGTAGATATTTCGGCGCGTATTTCAGAATGCCGCAAGGTCAGCGTGCGGTTGTTTCTGTCTGGAATGTTTATGTCGCCTTCGGGAATTTCCACATTTGCCTTTATGTCAGGAAGCCCGGGAGAATCAAATGAATACGGATGTTTCAGAGAGACAGCAAGGTCTATTGAAGGAATATGTCTCAGGACAGTCTCCGTTCCCGAAGCGGGAATTATTCTGACGTGGCTCAGGATATCCGAGGGGTCTATTCCCTTGAATACGGCAGAGAATCTGTCGAGTCTAAGTCTTTTTTCTGCAAGCATGTCAAGATTCACGCTTCCCTGATATCCAGCAACAGAGATGTCGTAATTTTTCAGACTCACACGCAAAGGATGGAATGCGAGATCAAGTTGCCCGGTTAAGTCGAACGGAGTCTTGTCAAGCAATTCTTTCAAGTTGTCTGATACCATTACATCCCCCTTGACCGAGAGAGTGTATGAATCTGCCGGAGTCTTCCGCCTGACTGCTGATGACTGCGACAACTGTGTGACTATCCGCGACTTCGACGGATGATTGTATATTGTTATTTTTGCGGGTGATGTCAGTTTTGCGCTGTCTGCTGAAAAGTAGGGTATCTCCCCGAAATTGTCAAAGCGGCGGAAGATGTCGAAATTTGATAAGGAATCAGATACTGTGACAAGATTCAATCTCAAAGAGTCAATCAAAATGTCGCTTACCGATATGTCTTTTTTCAACAGTCTCAGAATGTTTATGCCTCCGTGCAGTTTCCCTGTCGAGGCAAGAAAGTCTGCATTCCGCGGGATGTCCGAACGCAATTCCGATGGTATGCCGTAGAGAGTGCGGCTTACAATCTTTATAGAATCAATGTCTATGCAAAGTCGTGGAAAAGAAGACCACAGGGTATAGCGGACGTTATGTGCTGTGATGTCGGCGTCAATGCGTTTGCTTGCTTCTGTATTGATAATTCCGGTCAGCCTTTCGGGCGTAAGCCATATTGTGACGGCAGTCAGGGCGATGCCTGCGAGAAAAACGACAGTTCCCGCTATCCAGGCAAGTGTGATTGCCGCACGGGTGAGAACCGGCCGGTCACGGAAACGCCTTTTGTTTTTTTCAGGATGTGTGTTTTTGCATTCAGACATAGTAACAGCGGATTTGTCAATATAATTAACAAATCCGCTGTTACTTAGGTTTAGATATATCTTATCGGACTTCCTCTGACGATTGGCATGGAGGAACGGGGACGGCACATCTTATTTCTTGCGTGCGCGAGGTTTCTTTGCCGGAGCCGCGTCCTGTTTCTCCATAATCTCTTTCACCTCCTCAAGCGACAGAGATGCGGGTTCGATACCTTTCGGGATCTTATAGTTCACCGCTTTTCTGGCGCCTTCTTTCTTATATGCGATGTATGGTCCGAATCTGCCGTTCAGCACCTCCAGTCCGGGCATTTCCGGAAAATCCTTTATAAGCCTGTTTGCCTCCTCTTCTTTTTTAGCCTGAATCAAAGCCACGGCTTCCTCAATGGTTATAGTCTGCGGCGCAAGATCTTTGGGAATGGACACAAACATTTTCTCGTAGTGGATGTATGGTCCGAAGCGACCGATTGCGGCTGTTATCTCCTTCCCTTCGAATGTGCCAACCTTGCGTGGTAGCTCAAAAAGTCTCAATGCTTCTTCGAGTGTAATATCCTGAATGCTTTGACCTTCAAGAAGACTTGCAAACTGAGGTTTTTCGTCGTCAGAGGCATCGCCGATCTGCACCACAGGTCCGAAGCGTCCGATTTTGACTGATACCTGTTTGCCGGTTGCCGGGTCGGTGCCGAGTACGCGTTCACCTACTTTGTGTTCGAGTCTCATCGAATTTACTTTCTCGATCGAGGGGTGGAATGTAGTGTAGAAATCCGCCATCTCGTTTTTCCAGCCCAGTTTTCCTTCCGCAATTTCATCGAATTTTTCCTCCACGCGTGCTGTGAAGTTGTAGTCAAGAATATCCGGGAAATAGCTTGTCAGAAACTCATTGACAACCATTCCGACATCCGTCGGCAGAAGCTTCCCTTTTTCGCTGCCTGTATTTTCCGATAAAGTCTCTTTTTTTATGGAACCTTCTGACAGAGAGAGCACATCGTAAGGTCTCGGCACACCTTCCTTCTCTCCGTGACGGATATAGTCCCGGCTCTGTATTGTGGAGATTGTAGGTGCATACGTGGATGGACGACCTATTCCGAGGTCTTCCATCTTTTTGACCAGTGTAGCCTCGGTGAATCGTGCCGGAGGTAGTGTGAACCGTTGGGTGGCGGTAATCTCACCCGCCTTCAGGACTTCACCTTCCGAAAGAGCCGGCAGGCGTGTAAACGAAGCCGATTCAGCATCAATGCGCCAGGCTTTCATGAAACCCTCGAACTTCACAACCTCGCCTTCCGCCTTGAAACCATCCGCATAACCGCTGACAGCGATTTCCACATTTGTTTTCTCAAGAAGTGCATCGCTCATCTGTGAGGCGACCGCTCGTTTCCAGATAAGTTCGTAAAGTCTCTGCTCCTGCGATGTTCCCGGAATTGATGTGTTTGAGACATATGTGGGTCTGATTGCCTCATGCGCTTCCTGTGCGCCTTTGGAACTGGTGTGGTAATGGCGCACCTTTACGAAGTCAGAACCGTATTCCTTTGTTATTGCCGAAGATATGTCCTTGATTGCCAGCTCAGACAGGTTTGTAGAGTCTGTACGCATGTATGTGATGCGTCCGTCTTCATATAGTTTCTGGGCGATACGCATCGTAGTGTTTACGGAAAACCCGAGTCTTTTCCCGGCTTCCTGCTGCAGGGTGGAGGTTGTAAATGGTGGTGCCGGAGCGCGTTTTACCGGTTTTACGCTCAAGTCCGCGACAGAGAAAGAGGCTGACGCGCAGTGTTCGAGAAAAACACGTGCCTCATCTTCGGTTGCCATACGACGCTTCAGCTCCGCCTTGAACGGTTCACCCGAGTTTCCTGAAAACTGGGCGTTGATTCTGAAGAAAGGTTCGGGATTGAACGCCTCCACTTCTTTTTCACGTTCGCAGATAAGTCTTACCGCTACACTCTGCACGCGTCCCGCCGACAGCGCCGGTTTGATTTTTTTCCAGAGAATCGGACTCAGTTCAAAACCGACAATCCTGTCGAGCACCCTGCGCGCCTGTTGCGCATTCACCCTGTCGATATCTATTGTTCTCGGATTCTCGATGGCGTGTATGATAGCCGGTTTAGTAATTTCGTGAAATACGATGCGCCGGGTGTTGTCGGGTTTCAGACCGAGCACTTCATAAAGATGCCATGCGATTGCCTCTCCCTCCCGGTCTTCATCGGAAGCGAGCCATACGGTATCTGCATCTTTTGCAGCTGCTTTCAATTGCTTTACAAGCTCTTTTTTCTCTGCCGGAATCTCATAAAGTGGAGAGAAATCCGAGTCGACCTCCACGCTCATACCCTTTTTCTTGAGATCGCGGATGTGGCCGTAGCTTGACATCACCTTGAAGTCTTTGCCTAAAAATTTTTCTATTGTCTTCGCTTTTGCCGGCGACTCGACTATCACAAGATTTTTCATTTCTGCAGTTTTCAGGTGTCGGTTATCAGACGTTTTCTACACTCTATAACAACCGTAAGGGATTTTTTATTATTTATAGGGATTGTCCTTGCATGCCTGGAGAGTGTTGATCATCAGCGAGCATATTGTCATAGGACCCACACCACCGGGCACAGGTGTTATAAACTCGCATTTTTCAGCAACATTCTCAAAATCCACGTCTCCACGGAGTCTCCAGCCGCTTTTTCGCGAGGCATCCTCTACGCGGGTTGTGCCTACATCAATAATCGTGGCACCAGGTTTGACCATATCGGCTGTGACGAATCCCGGTTGTCCGAGTGCCGCCACTATTATGTCGGCATTCAGACATATTTCCTTGATGTTCGGTGTGGCTGAATGACACACGGTGACAGTGCAGTTTCCGGGGTTGGATTTCTGCATTAGGAGTGTCGCCATCGGTTTTCCGACAATGTTGCTTCGTCCGAGCACCACAGCGTGTTTCCCTTTGGTCTCCACTCCGTATCTTTTCAGGAGCTGCATGATTCCAGCAGGAGTGGCGGATACAAATCCGGGAAGACCGATAGACATTCTGCCTACATTGATCGGGTGGAATCCGTCAACATCTTTTGAAGGGTCGATTGCTCGGATTATGTTTTGCTCATCGATATGACGGGGAAGGGGAAGCTGGACAATGAACCCGTCAACGGATTGATCATCGTTAAGGCGGGTTATTTCCTCGACAAGCCTTTCTTCTGTCACATCCTCCTCGAAACGGATAAGACTGCTTGTGAAACCGCATTCTCCACAGGCTTTCACCTTGTTGGCGACATAAGTCTCAGATCCACCGTCGTGACCTACGAGAATTGCCGCGAGATGAGGGGCACGTTTCCCGTCTGCCGTCATCCGCGCTACTTCGGCTGCTATCTCCTGTTTGATCTCGGCTGCCGTCTTTTTTCCGTCGATAAGTGTCATGCGAAAAAATTTTTTATTAGAATGTTGTTATAATATAAAGGAGTGGTTTTGATCAAGTGTCAAAAAACTGGCACCTGTTATAAAAAGAGGAGAATTTTGTTTCAAACTGCAAAATTAATAAAAAATCGGCAAAACAAAATTTCTAAGATGAAAAAGAGAATTACGTTCATATTGACGGCAATAGCCGTGATGTGTGTGTCATCGGCTCTTGCGTCTGATTACAGTCGGCAAAGTGATGTCTGGAGCGGGTCGATGATGCCATATGATTTTTCTAAAACGGAAACCATTGTTGCCTGGCAGGATTCGCTTCGTCCTGTATATCTCAGTTATACGGCACGTCATGGAGCCCGTTATCTCTCTTCTCCGAAAAAAATCAAGGAGATTTCAGATGCTTTGCATAAGGCTGAAAGTGAAGGCATGCTGACTGCCGATGGTGAGCGTTTTCTTGACATGATGCGCCGGATTTCTGCCCGTACCGACGGTAGATGGGGGCTGCTGTCGGAAGTGGGAGTAAGCGAGGAGGCACGTCTTGGTGCGGATATGGCAGCCATGTTGCCGGGTCTTTTCAAAAAAGGCAAAATGGAATCGAAATCGACATATGTTCCGCGAGTAATAATGACGATGTATCAGTTTCTGCATGCACTTGAGATTCCCAACTCAAGACTTGAACTTTATGCCTCATCCGGAAGGCAGAACGATTCATTGCTGCGTTGTTTTGTGGCGGACACCGCATATGCGTCTTATCGTGACAATGGTGTCTGGAAACCTGTATATGAAAAATATCTCGAAAGCCATGTGTCCGATGCTCCTGCAAGGCGGCTGTTTAAAGCCGGTTATGAGAAAGACGCACAACGTCTGCGACATCTTGCCATGAGTATGTATGGTCTTCTGCAGGCTAATCTCGCCTCGGGACTCCCGGCTGTCACGACTGAATTTATGTCGGAACAGGAATACAGGTCGTGCTGGCTTGCATCCAATGTGCTCCACTATCTGAGAAACAATATCAATCCTTTGTCCGGTCTTGCAGGAAGGGCGACTGAACCATTGCTGCGGCAGATCATATCTGACGCGGATTCTGCTTTGTCATCCTCCGGCGAAATCAAGGCGCACGGATATTTTGGACATGCCGAGACTCTTCTCCCTCTTTTCTCACTTATGCGTCTTCCGGGATGCTATGTGATGACTGATGATTTCGAGACACTTGCCGACAGATGGCAGGTTCAGGAGATAACACCGCTTGGTGCCAATCTTGCCATGATTCTTTTGAAATCGCCGAGTGGCGGGATATATGCGTCGGTCAGGCTTAACGGGTGCAATGTGTGTCCGCTTCCCGGCAAGGGTGCCGTTGTCAAATGGGAAGAATTAAAGCAATATTGGGAGGATATTATGTCAGAACAGAATCGGGGGTCTTCCACACTTCTGGAGTCGGTATGCCTCCGGTAGTGAGCCGCCCAAAATTTCACGTTTATTTTTAAACACACTCTAAGAAAAAATAAGTCAAGACGAGCTCAATATCTAATTTTGCATCGGAATCCGCATTCATGAAGCATATTCATATAAAGAAGCGTATTCATATAAAATGGGCGGGGGTGTCTCACGACATCCCCGTCCGTTGCGCTTTAATAAACTGATTTATCAGTTCCCTAATTTTATTTACACCTAATTATCCATTATTATGATTCTGAAGCGAAATAAATTAACGTTTCGATGCAAAAATAATAACAATTTTATACATATGCCAAATATTGTATCGATTTTTTTGAAAAAAAGAGTTTTATAACGATTTAAAAATCTGCAATCGTTATAAAATATAGATTTTTAGTGACACAGGTAAAATGTAACTCAGAAAATTTTAGAAATTTGTAGAAAATAATATGCAAATCAGTTGCAGAAGTATATTTTTTGTATTATCTTTGCCAAGTAATGATTTGAATGGGGCAGGATGGGATTCGTTGTTTTCTGTCATTGATACTCATTGCAGAGTAAACTTAGAATTTAACCTGAATCATATGTAAGATACTTTGGAGTCAATTCTTTTCATACTCATGAATGGTTTTTCCGGTGAATCTCACCGGGTCTCATCAGTCGCATAGTCCGCTATGCCTTTTCTTCAGCTTGTGAGATTCCCTTGAAAATTCCTCTTCATGTGAATGAGATTTAAATCCAGACACTGTCTTGAAATAGCATTTTATTATCACTAATCATATGAAACGCGTAACGATCAAAGATATTGCCAGTCATTTGTGCCTTTCGGTTTCCACAGTGTCGAGAGCGCTTGCCGATGACAAAAATATCCGCAAGGAAACGAAGGAGAAGATTTTTGCGGCTGCCCGTGAACTGGGTTATGCCAGAAATGTTATAGCAGCCAATCTTCGAACCGGCAGAAGCCATACGGTAGGAGTGTTGGTTGACCAGATGGTTTCTCCGTATGCAGCCAGAATTATCAAAGGCATAAACCGCGTGATGCGTGAGCATGGCATTTATGTGGTTACATGCGATGCCGATAACGATCCGTCAATAGAAAGAGATTATCTCAACATGGTCAAAAGTTCTTTTTTTGACGGTCTGATTGTTGCCCATTGCAACAATGCGGACAATAGCGGGTTATTTAAAGAATTGAATGACAGGGCACTTCCGATGGTGTTTCTGCGCAGTTCGCTTGACGGACTTGACGCTCCTGTGGTTTGTGTCAACAGTTATGACAAGGGGTTCTTTCTTGTGGATCACCTTGTCTGCTCAGGGCGCAGACGCATAGTCAATGTCAAAGGCCCATCTTTGAGCGGAGAGGTGAGAGATCTCGACAAAGCATATGTCGATGTCATGAATAAGTTCGGTATTCCGGTAATCGCTGAATTGCAGTTGTCGGCGGGAGTCGACATGTTGTCAGGTCGAGAAGTGGCAGACCGTCTGATTGACAGCGGAGTGGATTTTGATGCGGTTTTCGCCATTAACGAAATAGTTGCCATTGGAGTGATGAACCGGCTGATGGAGCGCGGTGTGAAAGTTCCCGATGATGTTTCAGTGGCGGCGTTTACCGGTTCCATGCTTTCGGAAATGGTCTATCCGTCGATGACGTCTGTCGAAGCTCCGTTGGAAGAAATGGGGCGTAGGGCAGCTGAGCTGCTTGTAGATATGATCAATCATCCGGGGGTCAGACATTCCGGTATTATAATAGATGCAAGGATACGTATCCGCCAATCATCTGATATCACACAGAAACCTGCCCTTTGATTGCCGGGTGGGGATCATATCCTTCAAGAGAGAAATCGTCGTAGCAGAAGCCGAATATATCCTTTATATCAGGGTTTATCGACATACGTGGCAGTTCACGAGGGGTGCGGCTCAGCTGTTCCCTGACCTGGTCAAGGTGGTTGGTGTAGATATGCGCGTCTCCGAGAGTGTGTATGAATTCTCCGGGTTCAAGTCCGCAAACCTGAGCCATCATCATGCATAACAACGCGTAGCTTGCAATATTGAATGGCACCCCGAGAAAACAGTCGGCACTGCGCTGATACAGCTGCAGTGAAAGTTTCCCCTCGCTTACGTAAAACTGGAAGAAAGCATGGCAGGGGGGGAGGTTCATGTTTTTCAGATCTGCCACATTCCAAGCGCTTACGATAATACGCCGGGAGTCGGGGTTCTCTTTGATATCTTTGACCGCTTCTGAAATCTGGTCGATGAATCCGCCCTCATAGTCACGCCAGGAACGCCACTGATATCCGTATATGTGTCCGAGTTCGCCGTCAGGATCCGCCCATTCATTCCAGATTCTGACACCATGTTCCTGCAGATAGCGCACGTTTGTGTCACCCTTCAGGAACCACAGCAGTTCATAAATGATGCTTTTAAGATGCACTTTCTTCGTTGTCAGCAAAGGAAAACCCTTGCTGAGGTCGAAACGCATCTGGTATCCGAATGTAGATATGGTTCCTGTGCCGGTTCTGTCTTCTTTGACATGACCGTTTTCGAGAATGTGTCTGAGAAGGTCGAGATATGGTGTCATGGTGTTTTCTTTTTATGTTGTCTTTGGCTGATGATCATGGTTGTGGCTGTTTGCTTTTGCGGAAAAGGGGAGTTGCCGGACGGTTTCTGTTCGGCTGGAATCTGATTGCTTCCTCAGGGCATACGGCAAGACAGTCGAAACAGCGTATGCACCGCGAGTTGTCAACGTAGGCACTTACAGTCTTTATGCAGGAAGACTTGCAGTTTTCTTCGCATTTACCGCAATACACGCATTTGTCCCGGTCTATTTCAATGTGGTATATATTGTGTTCATAAAGAAGCCCCATCGCAGTGCCGAGCGGGCATATGTGTGTGCAGAACTCTCGTCCGCGCAGCAGTGAATATGCAGCAATCATTACGAATGACACTATTCCGGCTGTTATGCCTGTTCCGATTCCCAGCCCGAGATTTATCCAGGTTGCCTCAATCGCCGAAGGGTTGATCGCCGAGGCGATGTTTCGCATGATATTCCACGGTTCTATTATATAGGGCACCGCCACCGCTCCTGCCAGAAGGCATATTGCGTATATCATCAGAATATGTATCGGCAGTCTTGTCTGTTTGCGGTAACTGAATTTCTTGTCGAGTGCCGGTATTCTGCGGCGTATCCTTATGAATAAGTCAGACAGAGTGCCTACCGGGCATACGGTCGAGCAATATATCCGTCCGAAAATGAAAGTGATAACAAGCCATGTCAGAATAGTGCCTATGGCGGTTGTGCCGGCGGACAGAATTATCTGCGCTTTTTTCGACACAACCGCCATAGGATGCACCTGCGGCCCGATGAAAAGGTAGGCAACAGTGGCGACGAAGAAAAGTATCGCCAGAAATATGCGGAATATCCGTATTTGTCTCACTTTGTCATATCATCTTTTACCGCGGCGCTGCTGTTGTTTCTGCTGCTCGCGGAGCATTGCCTGCTGCTGGCGCTGCATCTCTTCAAGACGCGCCATGAAGCCGGATTTCTTACGCGGTTTCTTTGAAGCCTCCGCCATTGCCTTTCTTACGTCTTCCTCTTTGATTATGTAGCGGAAAGCGTAGGTCTGGATAATGGTGATAAGAAGAGACAGGAAGTAATAATAAGAGAGTCCTGCCGCATAGTTGTTGAAGAATACCAGGAAGAAGAGCGGCATCAGATACATCATCCATTTCATGCCCGGCATTGTGCTCGGCTGGTTCTGCATGTTGATGTATGTGTATATGATGTTGGTGGCAGTCATCAGAAGGCAGAACAGGGAGATGTGGTTTCCGAAATATTCTGTGATGAAAGGTATGTTTCCGCTCCATGAGATAATCGCGTCGGGAGCCGAAAGGTCATGCGCCCAGAGGAAGCTCTGTCCGCGAAGCTCGATGCAGCTCGGGAAGAAGCTGAACATGGCGAAGAGAATCGGCATCTGGAGAAGCATCGGCAGGCATCCCGACATCGGACTTGCTCCGGCTTTGGAATAGAGAGCCATGGTTTTCTGCTGGCGGATCATTGCGTTTTCCGCGCCGGGATACTTGTCGTTGATCGCCTTTATGTCCGGTGCGAGCACACGCATCTTCGCCTGGCTCTTATAGCTCTTGTAGGTGAGCGGGAAAAGCACAAGCTTGATGAAGATTGTGAGCAGAAGGATGATGATCCCGTAATTGGAGATGAATTTGCCGAGGAATGTGAACACCGGTATGATGCCCCCGGTGTTGATCCAGCGGAAAAGGCTCCAGCCGAGAGGAATGAGTTTTGTCATCTTGAGGTCCTCGCCCGCTTCCACCTCTTTGTCGAGATGCGAAAGGAGGGGATAGAGGTTCGGACCGATGAAAAGGTGGAAATTCACCGGGTTGCTGCTGTTCCAGTCATAGTCGTTGACCACGGCTGCAGCTGTCATGCTTTTGAGATAGTCCTGACCTTTGATTATCTCAGATGAGAAATCCGCGGTGTTGAAAGGGCGGTCGGCTATCATTACAGTAGAGAAGAACTGATTCTTGAAAGCGATCCAGCGTACTTTCGACTGGCGTTCCTCGCTGTCGTTCTTTGATTCGGAGAGGTGTTCCACGGATCCGCCGGCGAATTTATAATATATGCCGGAGTTTCTTTCCTCAAACATTTTTCCTTTCTCCTGACGGTGAAGATCCTGTTGCCAGTCGATGCCGAGGTTGCGGGCGTTGCTCTGCACTATGTCCGCCATAGCGTTCTGCACGATTCTCAGGCGGACAACATAACTTTCGCCTTTGGGCAAGGTGTATTCCATTCCCCAGTATGCGCCGTTGCCCATGTCAAGAGCCATCAGCACAGTAGAGTCGTTGAGCTGTCTGGGGGTGAAACAGAGGTCGGCGGTCTCCACCGGCTGCGGCAGCGGCAACTGGAAGTTGAAGCGGTTGCGGTCGCCTTCGAAAATGACAACTTTCTCTTTTCTTTTCTCAGTCTCGTCAGAAGAATATTCGGTGTCATATTTCTTCAGTTCAGCGCGGGTTATCGAACCTGATTTCGCGCTAAGCTCAAGCTTAAGCACATCATTTTCCAGAAGCACCTTTGAATCGGAACTACCGAGGAATTTTGAGAACTTGCCGTAGCGTCCCAGCGATTCGGACATAGCTTTTACAGCTGCAATCGCCTTGCGTTGGCGGTCAATGCCCACTTTCTTTATGTCGCCTCGGGTTATGTCACCCCAGGCGAGCTTGTCGCCGTCGACCTCAACTGTTCCCCAGATTGAATCACCTGCGAGAGTGAGGTTAACCGGACCCTGTGTGAGACGGTATGCGCGGGTTGAGTCGGAAAGGGTTTCCGGGACACCGTTGTCAACGATGTTTTTCACGAGCCATTCGTGTTCTGTTGGACTAAGAGAGTCGGCGAGAGCAGCCACCGGGGTGCCCTGTGATGTTCTTTCAGACTCGGTGTTGCTGTCGCTGTCAGTGTGTTTGGGCTGCAGCCACATGAAAATCAGGAAAACGGCAAGCATCATAAGCAGACCGTTAAGCGTATTCTTATCCATTAACCGGAATAATTATTGGGTTGTGGTTTTATTATTTACTTACAAAATGCAAAGTTAATCCAAATTCATGGAATTTGCAATATTTAGAATTTGTCTGTTTTTCACGATATTCATGTATGTTGCAAAATATCAGACTAATCGAACAGGCTGAGTTGTCTGTGACGTGATTGTATTGTAGATGTCCCGGTTCTTATGTCTTTTACAACTACAAGTTTTTTCTGTGCATTCAGGATTGACAGGACTTCTTCGGAACACTCTGATGTCGCGGAAGGATTCATCTTTTCCATTTCATTAAGCATCCTTATTATGGCTCTGCCTACGGCCCATGCAAGATTTACAGGTACAGCGTTGCCGATTTGTTTATATTGATCACTTAATGTGCCTTTAAACATCCAATTGTCAGGGAATGTCTGAATTCTTGCGTATTCTCTTATGCTCAAGGGTCTTGTAAATAAGGGATGGCATCTTTCCGTTTGTTTTTGACAGGGAGAGCATGTCAGGGTCAGAGATGGTTCTTCAAGGGAAAGTCTTCTTGCCATTCCAGTTTTTCCGCCTCCCAGATACCAGCTTCCGCCCATGTAGTCTCTGGCAACATCATCCGGAAGATCTCTCCAGTCTCCGCCCGGCGGCACAAGTTCAAGAACCTTTTGTTTCTTTAATGGATATGATGCACCGTTCGATTCTGGTACATCAGTATCGTATATTTCGCTTTTGTAAAAGGCATCCTTAAGGGTCATTATGCGGCTGAAAGGAGACGGCCATTCAAATCTGGCGATAGGTGCCAGGTCATTTCTTACGGCAATAAGTATGATGCGCTCCCTTTTCTGAGGAACCTGATATTTGATTGCTTTCAATACTCTCGGAGGAATCAAAGTATACCCCAATTCGTATATTATGTTGCAGATAGTCTTGAATGTGCGGCCATTGTCGTGAGAAACTAGTCCCTTTACATTTTCACCCATGAAAACTTTTGGCTGTATTTCTTTTACGGCTCTTGCCAATTCAAAAAACATAGTGCCCCGGATGTCATTAAAACCTCCCTGTTTTCCTGCGTAAGAAAACGCCTGACAAGGGAAACCGCCTGAAAGAAAATCTATTTTTCCACGCAATGGAGTGAAGTCGATATGGCGTACATCGCCTTCAATTATGTTCCATTCCGGACGGTTCACTCTGAGTGTATTGCATGCCGATTTGTCAAATTCATTAAGCAACACATGTCTGAACCCTGCTTTTTCCATTCCCAATGCCAAGCCTCCACCTCCGGCAAAGAGTTCTATTGAATTGAATACCCGCACCGGTCGTGTAGTAAATTCATCTGACCATCGGCTGTCAAGCATTTCAGCCACATCCTCGATATCTCTCAGGTCTTCCATTTCGAAACCTGATATTCCGAGGGGAGTTTTAAATGATTTATATTTTCCTTTGCCCGCCCAACCTTTTATTGTTGCGGATGAGGTGCCGAGCAGGGCAGCGAGATTGTTTTCAGAGATAAAAGTCATAATCCTCCCTTTTCGGTTATTTCTGCTGCGATTTCTTTAATCTTCTTTTCAATAAGAACACTTCCGTCGATTTTATCTTCTTCGACTACTTGTCCGAAAGCCTTTGATAATTTGTAATAAAACTTGTTGTCGCCAGTCAGGTGCTCCCAAAAATCCGCACCGCATAAAACGGGATAGTGGGCATCGATGACTTTATAGTTTGCTGCCAAATCGTTTTTTTCTCCATATAAAACTCCTACAATAAGGTCATCGAACTGAAGGTGCATCTTGTCGAGTCTTGATTTATTCATGAGATACTTGAAATGTCCCAGTATTGTGGCAATGTCATCTTTGTTGATTGTCTGCGGTCCTGCCTTGCACTGGCAATATTTGCGTCTATTGTCAATTGCATCAATGAATTCGATGTCTATGCCTTCAATTCCGGAAGCGCATCCGGTCACTTCTTCAAGGCTTGAGATAAAAGTCTGTATGTTCTGACCAAAGCTTGTGCTCAGACTTGTGGCAAGAATACGTGGATATACAAGAGCCTTGGCGAGCGATTCCGGATTTGTGTTTCCACACAAGAACGCTGCCAGATAATTCACAAGGAAAGGATTGATATTGAATTTCCTGAGTTGAAGATTGTCGAGATTCTTCAGATGGTTAGGAATTATAATCTTTCTGAAATATTCTTTCCCGCTATTGAGGATAGCCTCTTTCTGATTTTCTGTCATGCCCGTTGTTGTGAAATTTTGTATTCTGCAAGCCAAATGCAACTTGAGATGGCTTGCAGAATACAAATATAATAAAAATTTTTTTCGT
>ERZ778511.1603-NODE-1603-length-14745-cov-4.068346_pt1 | contig 14745 bp, 16 predicted proteins | sample MGYA00510347_ERZ778511 | MGnify/ENA primary metagenome ERZ778511 (study PRJEB29527, sample SAMN07138967) | mouse gut metagenome | material: feces | host: mouse | place: China:Nanjing | collected 2016-01-25 ...
AGGAACACTTTAGCCTTAATGACAAAGAGGAGTTGTCTTTGTCATTTTATATCGGCAAGAAAGGCTTTCTGCCCAGAGGATGCGGTTTGAGAAATGGAACAATGTGAACTGTGAGATAATAGAATTTCAAAATGGAATGGAGTTAATGAATTTTCCAAAGCATTTGGAAATTCTGATTTTAGATATTGAGATGCCGGAAATGGGAGGGATTGAGGTAAAAAATCGGTTACAGAGATTGAAACGTGATGTTATCATAATATATGTTACCAGTCATGATGAGATGATGAGGGAAGCGTTCGGACTTAATGTACTCGGGTTTGTTAAAAAAGAGTATATGCAACGGGATTTGCCAGTGATGCTTATTTCCGCTCTAGAAATGGTGGGCAATTTTGTTATTTTACGGGATGATATTGATAGTCGGGAAATTGCATATATACATACCGAGCAGGTATACTGCAGATTATTTTTAATTGATGGCACGGAAAAGGTCCTTAGGGCCTCATTGAAAGAATTAGAGAGTAAATTGGCAGATGTCGGTTTTATCCGGGCACATCGATCGTATCTTGTCAATTTGCAATATGTAGAAGGTATTGATGATAGTATGGTTTGTATTTTAAAGCGAAAAATACCTATATCAGTTCGAAAGCGTTTTAAAGTGCAAAGAGCTTATGAAACATTTATTGGTGCTAAGGGTTTATAGGTATCCCTTGAACAACCTAAATACATGATACAAGGAGAGATTAGAAATGAAACGAATAGGATTTACGATGATAGTAATGGTGATGCTGTTTGGGCTTATAGGCTGTACATCCAACTCAAAACCTTCAGAACCGACGGTGGCACCAACAACGGTGCAAGATGAAAGTTCTCAACCCCAATACAAGGAACAAACTGTATCATATCCAGATGGACAGGTATTCTACAGTACATATGACGCAAACGGAAACCCGTTGGCGTACTTGTTTGACACAAAAAATTATACGGATCAGCACGCTGCATACGAGGAATATCTTTACAAAGACGGACAATGGGAAAAAGGAGATATGGATGAGTTAAATAAAATTCTGGAAAAAGAACAGATTGTATCTCTGTCAACGATTGACAAAGCTCCATCCGGGCAAATGTATGGTTTGTGGACGGATCTTACAAGTAGTGGAAAAACTAAGGATTCCTTTGCCCTATATGAGTTCGCAAAAAATGAGGCTGTCAAACACAATGATGCACTGTATAACGGTGATAATATGCTTTATCAGTATCGTTTACTTGGAGACGGAAAACTCTGTGGAATGTATGCGGACGGAAGTATTAGTGTGCGCAACATAAACGATGGTACGGTTGAAAAGGAACTAGGAAGCGGTTATGCGGCGATGGACGTAGCGGGCAGCCGAATGTTTGCTGTGAGCCAGAGCGGCGGTTCGATTACCGAGTGGGATTTGGAAACAGGCGAAAAAGGACATGAGTATTCCGCGGAATTAACAAATCAGGGAGTGGCATTTTGTCAGGATGAAGAAGAAAATGTGTATGCTTGTATGGAAAATGGTATCTTCCTGTTGGACGAAGACACGAACAGGCTGACTGAGATCGTGAACGGAAGTGAGATGTCGGTCAATGCTTTAAAAGGTTCGTCTGAGGTGATGATAAGCGGATTGCGGATTCAAAATGGAGAGTTTTTTGTGACATATCTGCTCTCGGGTGAAAATTCCAGGGAATATAAGCTTGTGACCTATTCTTTATAAACGGAGTGGGGCCGTCAGAAATTTAAAGATTTGTGGAATATAGTAAAAAGAAAACTTCAAAAAGGTTTTCCAACGATAATATCACTTAGAGCACCGCTATTTGAGTATTTAGGTTGTGATTTTGCAGAAGTAGAAAATAGAGATAAGGTAAAATTCTCAAACAGATACTTCAAAGTTTATTGTGTCGTCTTGAGTTTAGTGATATGGTTGTATGTTGAAGGAAACAATGACACATATATGAGTTGAGTAACGGTGGTTCTTGCAGGTATGAAAATGACTTTGTTAGATGTAATGTGGATAAGGGGGAACCTGAAGAAGTAAACCGGATCAAACGTAAAATAAGTGAATTCTCTGGTTTTGACAAGATGCAGATACTTACGTTTCGGGCTTCAATGGAAATGGATAATCTGTATAATGGTCATTGCCTAACCCGTCGGATTTTCACGCATACGCTAGCCCCTCCCTTTGCGGTACTCCGTCGGCAGAACCTCATAATACGCCTTAAATGCCGACGAAAACCTGCTCTGGCTCTTATAACCGATCCGCTGCCCGATCTGTGCTATCGTAAGGTCCGTTTCCCGCAGAAGCTGTGCGGCCAGTTCCATGCGGTGTTCCTTGATGTGGGCGGCGAGTGAAGTCCCGTAAACGGACTTGAACACTTCTTTCAGTGTGGTGGGGTTCATATGGTATTGTTTGGACAGAGATTCAATGGTGATCCGCTGCCCGATATTGTGCGTGAGCTGCTCATGGATCGCGCGCACGATTTCAATCTGTTCCGACGAATAGTCTGTTTCGAGGCCGGAAGGATCTTGTGCCGGCCTTTTTTCCATATTCAGGCAGGTGATTTCCATCACCTGCTCGATCATCTGATGCAGGAGGCGGCATTCTTCCGTATCCGCAGCGCGGTAATAGACTTCTTTCCCTTCCCGGCGGCTGACGATCAGTCCGCTGTTTTTCAGCGGCCTCAAATGGTGCGAAACAGCAGGGCTCGACATCTCCAGCATGGCGGAAATGTTCAGGACGCATTCCTCGCAGTGGCACAAAAGCCAAAAAATGCGGACCCTGGTCGTATCGCAGAGCTGTTTAAAAACATCCGCCACCATCTGAAAATCATCCACATGATCTAATTGTTCCTGTATAAAACCGATTTTACGGTCTTCCCCGTGATAATGAGGTAATTCCATATGATTCATCGTCATTCTCCATTTCGTTCCTTAATCGCCCGTTTAGAAATATATTTCGCCTTTTTAGTAAATAATGCTCTCAGGGCATTGACTCGTAGTTCTTTCTGCATTATACTATAACCACAATGATTAAACAAGTGCTTAATTGTTTAAAATTAAAAAAATTGGAGGATGAACGATTATGAAAAAGACTTACAAGATTGAAGTAGATTGTGCGAACTGCGCAAATAAGATGGAAGACGCCGCTCGTAACATTTCCGGCGTAAAAGAGGTTGTAGTAAATTTTATGACACAGAAAATGATCGTTGAGTTTGAGGAAGGGCAGGAGACAAAAACGGTGATGGAGGATGTGCAGAAGGCGTGCCGGAAAGTAGAGCCGGATTGTGAAATCTTTCTCTGATCCGGAAACGGCTTATCGTATGGAAAGGAGACGACGATGCAGGAATTGATCATCAATGTGCTGCTCACTGCCGTCATCGTGGTAGCAGCCGTCTTCCGATTTATCGTAGGAAGAAGCGAAAATGAAAGGATGACGAAAAAACAAAAAACAATGCTCGTCCGCATTCTGATCTCTGCCGCGCTGCTTTTGGCGCTCCAATGTGTGCCGGCGCAGCGATTTTCACGGCTGGATGGATACCTGTTTTCCTCGGCGGGGCGTGTCGTGCGGCTTGCCCTTTACCTCATCGATTATCTCATCATCGGCTATGACATTTTGAGGAAGGCCGTGAGAGGCATTTGGAACAAACAGGTTTTTGACGAAAATTTCCTGATGGCGGTAGCTACAATCGGCGCTATGGCGCTGGCGATATACGAAAACGGGGAATATTTGGAGGCCATTGCGGTCATGCTGTTTTATCAGATCGGCGAGTGGTTCCAGGGATACGCCGTGGGAAAAAGCCGCCGGAATATCAGCGCCCTGATGGACATACGGCCCGATCATGCGAATGTGGAACGGGATGGAAAACTCGAACAGGTTGATCCGGACGAAGTCGGGATCGGCAGCGTCATCGTTGTCCGGCCGGGAGCAAAAGTACCGATCGACGGAACGATCGTGGAGGGGGCGACCAGTCTGGATACGAGCGCCCTCACCGGTGAGAGCCTGCCCAGGGAGGCAAAAGCCGGAGACGAGGTCATCAGCGGATGTATCAATATGACGGGATTGCTAAAGATCAGGACGGAAAAGGAATTCGGAGAGTCCACAGTGTCGAAAATACTGGATCTGGTGGAGAATGCCAGCTCCCGGAAGTCGAAATCCGAAGACTTTATTTCGAAGTTCGCGAAAATTTATACCCCTGCCGTATGTTATAGCGCGCTGGCGCTGGCGGTGCTGCCGCCGGTCATCCGCCTGCTGTTTATGGACGTTCCGGCCGACCTGGGTGTCTGGATCTACCGCGCGCTGACCTTTCTCGTGATCAGCTGTCCGTGTGCACTCGTGATCAGTATACCGCTGAGTTTCTTTGCCGGGATCGGCGGGGCGAGCCAGGAAGGCGTTTTGGTAAAGGGCTCGAATTATCTGGAAATCCTATCAAAGACCAGGTATCTCGTATTTGATAAAACCGGAACGCTGACGCAGGGCGTGTTTGAAGTAAATGGCATCCACCACAGTGAGATGGGGGATGAAAAACTGATTGAATATGCGGCGCTGGCTGAAAGCGCGTCTTCCCATCCGATCAGTAAGAGCCTGCAGCGCGCCTATGGGAGAGAGCCAGACCGCACCCGTGTCAGTGATGTTCAGGAAATAAGCGGAAATGGCGTGATAGCAAAAGTCGACGGCATAGGGGTGGCGGCTGGAAACGATAAGCTGATGAATCATTTGAATATCCCATATAAGGACTGCCATCATACCGGAACGATCATTCATATAGCGGTTGATGGGAAGTATGCCGGACATATCGTTATTTCCGACATTATAAAACCAAATGCGCAGGCTGCCATATCCGCCTTAAAGGAGGCAGGCGTGGAAAAGACGGTGATGCTGACGGGAGACGCGAAAAAGGTCGCAGACCAGGTGGCGGCATCACTCGGTATGGATGAGGTGTACAGCGAGCTGCTTCCGGCGGATAAAGTGTCAAAAGTAGAGGAACTGCTGCGCGCGAAGCCGGACAGGGCAAAGCTGGCTTTTGTGGGGGATGGCATCAATGACGCCCCCGTGCTGTCCCGCGCGGATATCGGAATCGCGATGGGAGCGATGGGTTCGGATGCGGCTATTGAAGCGGCCGACATTGTGCTGATGGACGACGATCCGATGAAAATTTCCAAGGCGATCCTCATTTCCAGGAAATGCCTGCGGATCGTGTATCAGAATATAGCGATGGCATTGGGCGTAAAATTTGCCTGCCTGATCCTGGGGGCGTTTGGTATTGCAAATATGTATCTGGCGATCTTTGCGGATGTAGGTGTGATGGTACTTGCCGTTTTGAATGCGATCCGCTGTCTGTTCGTAAAGAAATTGTAAACGAGACCGCAGCCTGTCCTGGTATTTCTTCTGAATGACAGAGGGGGGAATTGGTTACACTGATCGTAAGAACTTGTCTCAGAGCGCCGTTTGCAGCTGGCGCTGTGGAAGGGAGAATGATCATGTGTACAGCGGTAACTTATAAAACGAACGATTTCTATTTCGGGCGCACATTGGACTACGAGCATTCTTATGTAGAGGAAGTGACGATAACACCAGGGAATTTCCCGTTTCACTATTTGGAAACAGAGAGTGTCCCGGTTCACTATGCGATGATCGGCATGGCATATGTGGTACAGGATTACCCATTGTACTATGACGCGGTAAATGAAAAGGGGCTGGCGATGGCCGGCCTGAATTTTCCGGGACACGCCGTTTACCGCGAACGAGTGGAGGGAAAGGATAACATTGCCCAGTTTGAGTTTATTCCCTGGATTTTAGGGCGGTGCGCGACACTCGAAGAAGCGAGGCGGTCAGTGGAAAAAATAAACTTATTGAATACGCCGTTTAGCGACAAACTCCCCGTGGCGGATCTGCACTGGATCATCTCGGATCAGAGCGGGTCGATCACGGTAGAGTCGGTGGAAGACGGTATTCACATTTACGACAATCCGGTCGGCGTATTGACGAACAACCCGCCGTTTGACATCCAGCTGGCGGGCCTGGACGCGTATATGGGACTCTCCGCCAAAGAGCCGCGCAACACGTTTGCGCCGGGAATTCCCCTCGAACATTACAGCCGGGGCATGGGAGGGATTGGCCTTCCGGGAGATTTGTCATCCCGATCGAGATTTATCCGCGCGTCATTTGTAAAAATGAATTCCGTTTCCGGGAGCGGAGAGAAAGAAAGCGTCAGTCAGTTCTTTCATATACTGGGGTCTGTAACACAGCAGAGGGGCTGCTGTGAAGTGGGGGATGGCAAGTATGAGATTTCAATCTATACTTCCTGCTGCAATGCGAGCAAAGGCCTGTACTACTATACCACATATGAGAATCACCAGATCACGGTCGTTGATATGCACAGGGAGAACCTAAAAGGGGATAAGTTGATACGATTCCCGCTCGTAAAAGGCGAGCAGTTTTGCGAGCAGAACGAGTTAAAACGAGAATAAACAAAGAAATAGAAAATAATTGTTGACACACCCGTGCGGATGTGGTAAAATACCTTCGGTATCAAAAGCAGAGTTATCCACTCTCACCTTGCCGTATAGCAGACCGGTCGCATGGCCTCCTGTTATCACACGTCAACGGTCAACCATTTTTTCGGATGTTTTCGTGTCCATACACGGGAAATAGATTTTCGAATAAAGAATGTATTCTGTGGATAGCTGCTTTAAAAACAGTTATCTTTTTTTCATTTGGAGGTGCACGTTATCAGCGAATTAATGATCAATGAGCAGATCCGGGACAGAGAGGTCCGCGTGATCGGCCAGGATGGGGAGCAGCTTGGAATTATGTCAGCCAAAGAGGCTTATTTAAAGGCGAAGGATGCAGATCTTGATTTGGTAAAGGTCGCACCGGGAGCGAAACCGCCCGTGTGCAAAATCATCAATTACGGTAAATACCGTTATGAACAGGCTAGGAAAGAAAAAGAAGCCAAAAGGAAGCAGCGGACGATCGAGGTGAAAGAGATCCGTCTGTCACCGAATATTGACTTGAATGATTTAAACACGAAAGCAAATCAGGCCCGCAAATTCCTGTCAAAGGGTGACAAAGTAAAAGTGACCCTTCGTTTCCGAGGCCGTGAAATGGCACATAAGGATGTGGGACGCGGGGTTTTAAACAGTTTTTATGAAAAACTGGAAGATGTTGCGGTGATCGATAAGGATGCTAAAATGGAAGGAAGAAGCATGATCATGTTTTTAACAGCCGCAAAGTAGGATATAGCAGAAAGAAAAACGGTTTGTGTCTATGCGCTGCCAGCCGCAAACCTATGTGAAAAAAGCAGCGCAGAAATGAGGTTAATCATGGCAAATCAGAAAATGAAAACAAAGAGAGCCGCTGCAAAGCGATTCAAAGTAACCGGAAGTGGTAAACTGGTTCGTAATAAGGCAAATAAGAGTCATATCCTGACAAAGAAGACGACGAAGAGAAAAAGAAAACTCAGAAGAGCAACTTTGGTAGATGATACCAATGTTAAGACGATGAAGAAAATCATGCCATATGTCTGATGGCGTCAGGACGGATTAAGGAGGTAAATACCAAATGGCTAGAATTAAAGGCGGATTAAACGCAAAGAAAAAACATAACAGAGTGTTAAAGTTAGCAAAGGGATACAGAGGAGCGAGATCAAAACAGTATCGCGTGGCAAAACAGTCTGTTATGCGTGCTCTTGAGACTTCTTATACGGGCAGAAAGCAGAGGAAGAGACAGTTCAGACAGCTTTGGATCGCGCGTATCAATGCGGCAGCACGTATCAATGGACTTTCTTATAGTAAATTTATGTACGGCTTAAAACTCGCGGAGATCGACATTAACCGTAAGATGCTCTCTGAGATGGCGATCAGTGATCCAGATGGGTTTGCGACTCTCGTTGATGTGGCAAAAAGCAAACTCGCATAATTTTGACATTATTATATGATAAAAAGAATATAAATTTATAAAAGGGTACTTCGTGATTCAGAGGTATCCTTTTTTGACCGACAGAGAAAGCGGAACGGGTTTTGTGTACGGATATACACGGAACGGCCGGCGGTGTCCGGCAGGAATGGGGGATTGTGATGGCAGGGAAAATGAGAAGAATTGTTGTCTGGCTGCTGATGTGCTGCGTTTTGGCGGGCGTTTTGCCAGAACAGGCCGGCGCGGTCGTGCCGAAAGTGGACGAACTGCAAGTGGGGTCTGCAAATGAACCGGGTGTGCTGCCGCCGGAAGTGCCGGGCGTGTCGCCGACGAACATACCCGCTGGTCAGCCGACGGATGTACCCGCCGTACAGACGGTGGCGCCGCCGGTCGAAACGGAAACTCCGGCAGCGTCCCATCGTCCTTTTACACCTCCGCCGTCGCCGCTGGTATTGAAAAACCCAGGTGCCAAACTTTCGAAAGGCGGACAGAAGGGCATCGGGTACGGGAAAGTAAAAAAACAAAAAATTTATCATATCAATGCGTATGCCACCGACGAGGTGAGGTTAAAGCCGTCGAAAAAGTGTACCTATAAACTGACCGGAGGAAAAAGCAGAAAAGACGTGCGCGCCGGCAAGGTAAAAGTGACGCGCGGCGGAAAAGTGATCTGCCGGGACAAAGCAAAAGATCATAAACAGTATGCGATCGTGCGCATGACATCAACGGCTTCGGGAGAAAGTATTTATGCGTACATCTATTTCGCGCCCCGCCTTTACACAAAAAAGGCACCCGGGCATGTCGTATACCAGGGGAAAACGGCAGCCGTTGCCTATAATTATCCGTGGAAGAACATACAGATCACATCATCGAATCCCAAGGTGGCGTCTGTCAATAAAAAAGGGATCATTATGGCGAGAAAGACTGGAACGGCGGTCATCACGGCAAAAGTGAAAAAATCAACCCGAAATACGATCAAGACGAAGATCACGGTAAAAGAAGAGCCGTGGATCGTAAATGACAAAGATACCCTCTATACGTATGAAGATATGACATCTGATCTGCGGGAAATCTCGTCAAAGTACAGGGGAAAGGCGTCTTTGCAAAGCATCGGGAACAGTGAGGACGGGAGGACGATATGGTGCCTGCGGGTCGGAAATCCGTCCGCCGGCAGAAAGATCGTGATCGATGCGGGAATCCATGCGAGGGAGTGGCTGAATCCGCTCATGATCGTCCATAAGTGCGAGGAAATCCTGCGGCTGTATGGGGATTACAAATCGACACTGAACCATGTGTGCCTGTACGTGGTGCCGATGATCAATCCGGACGGAGTATCCATTTCGCAATCCGGTTTCGGCGCGATCCATTCAAAAAAGCTTCAAAAACTTTGCAAAAAAACAAAAGCTTCTTCGCGTACGTGGAAAGGAAACGCGCGCGGGGTGAACTTAAACTTTAATTTCCCTGGCGGGTGGAATCCGAAAGGAAAGTCCAAAAAACCGGATGGGATCACATATCCGGGAGAAAAAGCAGCTTCCGAGAAGGAGACGAAGGCGATGATTCGGTTTATCAATAGTCTTTCCGGTATCAAAGGCGTGCTAAACTACCATTCGATGGGAAGCATCCTTTACTGGAATTACAATGTGGAGTCGAACGCGCCGCTCTATGAACGTCAGAGCGCGCTGGCGAAAAAGGTGAACTCATTTACCAACTATCGTCTGATGCCGAAATCGATCAGCACGGACCCGAATGGGGGATTTGGGGACTGGCTGATCTATGAGAAAAAAATTCCGAATGTTACGGTGGAGACGGGTACGGTGGCGTGTCCGCTGCCGCACTCGCAGTTGGGAAGGATCACGAAACAGAATTCAGAACTGTTGAATTGGTTTGTGAAGGACTATGCAAAATAAATAGAATGACAAAAAGCAATAAAAAAGTATTTGACAACTGCTTCAAAATCTGTTACAATAGTCAAGCAGTGTTGAGGAACAACTTTATATTGCATGCGGAGTTGCTGGAATTGGCAGACAGGCATGACTAAGGATCATGTGTCTCTGAGACGTGTGGGTTCAAGTCCCATACTCCGCATTACATGGTGTGGCTATTGGAAACAGTAGCCACACCATTTTAGCTTGATGGTTCAAACGCGTTCAGGAGGTATATAGAATGGAGACAAATAGAAAAATAAATATAAAAAACAGTATGAGATGTGGAACAGCCGTTTTACTGCTTTTGGCTGCTGCCTTGCAGCCGTTTGGGAATGAGGCGCAGGCGGCTAAAAAAGATGATCAGGAATCTGAACAGAAGGTGGTCGTTATCGATGCCGGCCATCAGTCAAAAGGAAATTCAGCGAAAGAGCCAAACGGTCCCGGGTCGAAGACGATGAAGGCGAAAGTTACTTCCGGGACTTCGGGATGCTCCACGGGAACGCCCGAATATAAGTTAAACCTGAAAGTGGCGAAAAAGTTAAAGAAAGAATTAAAAGCCAGAGGTTATAAAGTCGTGATGGTCCGCACGAAACATGATATCAATATTTCAAATGTGGAGCGGGCGAAGGTCGCAAATAGAGCCGGGGCAGACGCATTTATCCGCATTCATGCGAATTCTTCGGAGTCTTCGTCTGTGAGCGGGGCGCTGACGATCGCGCCGACCAATAAAAATCAGTATTTGAGTAAAAAGATCAGGAAAGCGAGCCAAAAATTATCCAAAAAGGTGCTGAAGGCATTCTGCGGCGCGACAGGCGCGGTAAACCGAGGCGTTTTGTATACGGATACGATGACGGGGATCAACTGGTGTACGGTGCCTGTGACCATTATCGAAATGGGATTTATGAGCAATTCGTCAGAGGATAAAAAGATGGCAACGGCTGCGTATCAGAAAAAAATGGTAAAAGGGATTGCGGATGGAATTGATTCGTATCTGAAATGATATTGCCTATATGCGTGATGTGTGATACAATAGTCATGTTTGTGGGATGGAATCACGCATAGAAAAGACGGAGGAGGGAAAGAACAATGGCGTTATTGAAAGAATGGCGAGAGTATGCGTATTCAGAAGAAATGCAGAATTCCAAAGAAGGAGAGAAGCTTTGGAGCAAGTATTTTCAGCTGGAAAAAGGTATTTACGAGAAACTCCTGGCAAATCCAGAAGAGATTGTTGAGGGAACAGTGGAGGAGCTGGCAGGTAAATATGAAGTGCCTCTTTCTATGATGGTTGGTTTCTTAGATGGGATCAATGACAGCTTAAAAGAGCCGAATCCTATCGATACGATGGAGAAAGACACGGTCGTTAAATTGGAGATTGACTGTGAAAAGCTGTATTATAACATGGTGGGATGCGAGGCAGAGTGGCTGTATACGCTGCCGCAGTGGGATGAGATACTTACGAAAGAGCGCCAAAAGGAACTGTACCGTGAGCAGAAAAACTCCGGCACGATCCGGCACGAAGAACCGAAAATCGGAAGGAATGATCCGTGTCCATGCGGAAGCGGTAAGAAGTATAAGCACTGTTGTGGAAGATAGTGTATCTGCGTGCGGTTTGGCGGACATTTATAATAGAAAAAATCACAAAAAAGAATGGAGGAATCATCACATGTTAGTTTCAGCAAAAGAAATGCTTACAAAAGCAAAAGCAGGAAAATATGCGGTTGGACAGTTCAATATCAATAATCTGGAGTGGACGAAATCCATCCTTCTCACGGCGGAGGAATTGAAATCCCCTGTTATACTTGGCGTATCGGAAGGTGCCGGAAAGTATATGTGCGGATACAAGACCGTCGTTGGTATGGTAAACGGGATGCTCGAAGAACTCGGGATCACGGTGCCGGTAGCGCTTCATCTGGACCACGGCAGTTATGAGGGCGCGAAGGCTTGTATCGAGGCAGGATTTTCTTCCATTATGTTCGACGGTTCTCATTATCCGATCGAGGAAAATGTTGCGAAAACGAAAGAACTCGTAGCGGTCTGCAATGAAAAAGGCATGTCGATCGAGGCGGAAGTAGGTTCTATCGGCGGCGAGGAAGACGGCGTTGTCGGAGCCGGGGAGTGTGCGGATCCAGATGAGTGTAAGATGATCGCGGATCTCGGCGTGACGATGCTTGCGGCGGGAATCGGAAACATTCACGGAAAATATCCGGAAAACTGGGCAGGCCTTAGTTTTGAGACTTTGGATGCCGTTCAGAAACTGACGGGAGATATGCCGTTAGTCCTTCACGGCGGAACGGGAATTCCTGAAGATATGATCAAAAAGGCGATCAGCCTCGGCGTATCAAAGATCAATGTAAATACGGAGTGCCAGCTTTCCTTTGCCGAAGCGACACGTAAATATATCGAGGCAGGGAAGGATCAGGAAGGAAAGGGCTTTGACCCGCGTAAACTCCTGGCTCCTGGTGCGGATGCGATCCGGGCAACGGTAAAAGAAAAAATGGAATTATTTGGTTCTGTTGGAAAAGCTTGACGGAATAACCCGAATGAAAAAAGCCATACTAATCCTGTAACAAAAAAGTTCATAGACAGGAGGAAATTAACTATGGCTAAGAATTTCTTGGATGAGTACGATGAGAAAAATAGTACAAATGGCACCAATAATTCGAAGAATTCGACAAAGAACAGCACAAAGAACTATTCGAAGAATAGTTCGTCGAATGATTCTTCGAATAGTTCTTCGAACAGTACGCGGAACAGTTCTTCGAATACGTCTTCAAACAGCACGAAGAATGATTCGAAATGTTCTAACTGCCGTAACGCTTCAGGCTGCAAAAACCAGTCGAAGAATTGATAGTGTCTGCAAGCCGTCCCCGTTAGGAGACGGCTTGTCTTGTGCGATTGTCACAAAATACATAATACTGTCATAAGATGTAAGAAAAAAAGAACGTGATGATTATGAGTTTTTCGATCATACCGATCCGGGATCTCGAGACGATCATGAAAAAGCCGGGGACGATTCTGATAGATTTACGGGATGAAGAAGATTATCAAAAGGGCCACATCCGCGGGGCTAAAAACATACCGTATGAGAGGTGGCAGATTGAGAAGGAAACGTGGACACACCGCTACACGACGGTAATTTTTTATTGTGAGCGGGGAAATCAGAGTATGTACGCGGCGAAGGAAATGAATAAACAGGGATACTTTGCCATAAGTATTGCCGGAGGATACCAGGGGTACCGTGTCTGGCGCGCGGCGCAGGATCATTGCGGGTAAAGCGGCAGACTGCGGACATAGGAAGGAAAGGAAGAACGGCGGCGGATGAAAAGAAATACGTATGAATTGATCGCGCCATGCCATTTTGGGATGGAAGCAGTATTGAAACGGGAGATATTGGAACTCGGCTATGAGATTTCCGCGGTGGATAATGGGAAAGTAACATTTACCGCGGACGCCGAGGGGATCTGCCGGGCCAATATATTTTTACGGACGACGGAGCGAATCCTGCTTAAAGTAGCGGAGTTTCAGGCGGAGACCTTTGATGAGCTGTTTGAGGGCATAAAGGCGATCCCTTGGGATGCGTATATACCGGAAAACGGAAAATTCTGGGTAACAAAGGCATCCTCCGTGAGCAGTAAGCTGTTCAGTCCGTCGGATATTCAGCGTATCGTGAAAAAAGCGATGGTGGAAAGCCTGAAAAAGACATACCACACGGATTGGTTTTCCGAAGATGGGGCGGAATATCCGCTGCGGATCAGCATCCGAAAAGATCTAGTCACGGTCGGACTGGATACGACAGGCGTTTCTCTTCATAAGCGGGGGTATCGGAAACATACCGCGCCAGCACCGCTGACGGAAACGCTTGCCGCCGCCATCCTCCTCTTGTCGCCGTGGAAGCCTGACCGGGTTCTCATAGATCCTTTTTGCGGCAGCGGCACGATACCGATCGAAGCCGCTATGATCGCGAGACATATGGCCCCGGGACTGAACCGGTCATTTTTGGCAGAAAACTGGACAAACCTCATACCGAAAAAGGAGTGGTATGAGGTGGGTCAGGAGGCGATGGATCTCGTAGTAGACGATGTGGAAACGGTGATCCAGGGGTTTGACGTCGATGCCGAAGTCTTAAAGATGGCGAGAGCCAACGCGGAACTCGCCGGTGTGGACGGGCAGATCCATTTTCAGCAGCGTGATATCTTAAATTTCCGTTCGCCGAAAAAATACGGTTTTGTGATCACCAATCCCCCATATGGGGAGCGTCTTTCTTCCAGGGATGAGATGTCCATGCTCTACCGTACGATCGGGAATATCATAAAGGAAAATGAGACGTGGTCGTTTTTCCTTTTAAGCGGATATGAGGACGCGCAGAGGGCGATCGGAAAGAAAGCGGCGAAGAACCGGAAAATCTATAATGGAATGATGAAGACGTATCTGTATCAGTACATGGGACTGAAACCGCCGAAGCAAAAGAACGTTGAGAGATTGTAAGGAGGGCGCGATGGGAAGAAAACTTATTTTTGCGACGAATAACGAAGGGAAAGTAAATGAGATACGGCAGATATTGGGGGAAGGGTATGAGGTATATTCGTTGAAGGAGTTGGATATACATACCAATATCGTCGAAGATGGAAAGACATTTGAGGAAAATGCCCAGATCAAGGCAAAGGCCATCTGTCAACAGACAAATGAGATGGTATTAGCCGACGATTCGGGGTTTGAGGTGGATTATCTGGGCGGCGAACCGGGAATATATTCCGCCAGATATTTAGGAGAAGATACGTCTTACGAGATCAAAAACGCGGAGATTTTGAAACGATGTGAACAAGCGAAGGAAGAAGAGAGGACAGCGCGTTTTGTCTGCGCGATTGCCTGTGCTTATCCGGACGGAAGAA
>ERZ778511.1605-NODE-1605-length-14729-cov-6.132479_pt1 | contig 14729 bp, 15 predicted proteins | sample MGYA00510347_ERZ778511 | MGnify/ENA primary metagenome ERZ778511 (study PRJEB29527, sample SAMN07138967) | mouse gut metagenome | material: feces | host: mouse | place: China:Nanjing | collected 2016-01-25 ...
TATATCAACGGGAAAGCCGTTCCGGAACCTGAAAACGTTCAGTATAACTATATAATACCTGTAAACGGTCCGATTTCGGCGGAGAAATGGCATGACCTCGGAGTTCGCGAAGAAGATCACGGAGGAATGCCGTCAAGAAACGAAATGGCTGGATTCTCATATTATGATGTGCCGCTTACAGCAGCCATGAAAGCGGAAATAGAGACATGGCGGGAGGTTATCGGTCCGTTGCAGCGCGAAAGTCAGAGCGGACTCTTCGACCTCGGCGGAATCTTCCCGCTTGACGCAGACTACGGATGGACACGGACAGACATGGGTGAACTCTGGATCCCCAGACGCGGAGTAACCCTGCACCTCACCCCCGACAATTATCCTCTTTACGAAAGGGTCATCCGCACGTACGAAGGCAACGACCTCACCATGCGCGACGGGAAAATATTCATCAACGGCAAGGAACAGGAGTATTATACTTTCAAGATGGATTATTACTGGATGATGGGCGATAACCGCGACCGCTCCGCCGACAGCCGTTACTGGGGATTTGTCCCTGAAGACCATATCGTAGGCTCACCTCTGTTCATAATTGCCTCTTTTGATCAGGAACGCGGACTCTTCAACGGCAAGATTCGCTGGAACAGGGTTTTCGCCAATCCAAACCCGGATGGCAAAAACATGCGCGACAAATGACGACGCAATATCCTTTCGCTCCATCGGCAGAAATATTCCGGACACTCATTTCCCAAGGAGTGTCCGGAATTTCAAAAAACAATGCAGCCCGCACCGTCATAGAGGGAGGAAAGATTCTTTCGGTGCCCCTCGAAGGGGGAAGCGCCTGTCTGAAACACAGAAATCCCGATCTTTACAAAATCAGAATTTCCGATCACGGCAGGTGGCGGCAGGAACACCTCGGGACCATAAACGCCATATATGGCAAATCACCATATTTTGCCTATATATATCCGGAGATAGAGAAAATTTATCTTGAACGCAGCCACGGAACCATAGGTGAATTCAACGAATCGCTGTTTTCTTTCGTAAAAAATTTCCTTGACCTTGACGGAGTGTGCGTATCGGCGCGACAGATGGAAACATCGAATCCCGGGCGACTGGCTGAATTGAAAAATGAGTTTGCAACAAAAGTTAACTTAAACAATTCAATATTAGAGGCACTATTCCGTTTAGGTAAAAACGCGGCATTCCTGTTTATTTGAAAAATTTATATCTGAAAGCTGTATTCAGCTGTCTTTGTAAGCTTTTAATGTAGTTAATATTCTCTGAAAACGCAGATGTCAAGAACCTGCCTGCATATAGTTCTGGCGATGGTCTTTTCCATCCTGTATGTCTCTCTGCCCTCAGCAGCTCAAGATGAGACACAGGGTGAGCTGCGCCTTAAGATAAAGGCATATCGCGGACACAAATATATTGTGGATGAATACGGCGATACCTGCCTCTACACCTTTATAAGGGATTTGAACGTATATCCGCCCCTTAAGTTCAAGAATAAGAAACAGGAGGAGTTCTACTGGCGGACAGTCAGAGACGTGCGCAAGACACTACCCTATGCGAAACTCGCCTTCTCGGCATTATGCGAGACCTATGAATATATCCAGACTATTCCGGACAGCAAAGAGCGTGAACGTCATCTGAAACGCCTTGAGAAGGATATTTTCGAGCAATACAAGCCTGTGGTGAAAACCATGACAAAAAACCAGGGAAAGGTGTTGCTCAAACTGATAAACCGCGAGACCGACCAGTCTTCGTTCAATATCGTAAAGGCATTCTTAGGCTCATTCAGAGCCGGGTTCTGGCAGACATTCGGCAGGTTTTTCGGCATGAACATGAAGGCAGGATTCCATCCGGAAAAAAACAAGGAAGACGCAATGATAGAGCGGATAGCCACGCTCATCGAGCAAGGAGCGCTATAGTACCGCCGTGTCAGCGGTATACAAAACGGGCAAAAAAAACAATGGCTTTTTTCCCGAAGAATGAAAGCAATGCACCCGCTTTGTTCTTAAACCTGACTTCAGGATTGATTACAGAACTTATTCTTTCTTTTTTTATCACATTCCAGCACCTGTTTTCAAGCCTTGTGTCATAGTGACCATTGATCGACATAAGACAGAATATGTTGAAATGCGCGCTCATGCGTCTGTCGCGCGCCCCTTTGTAAAGCTCAGGAGATGGATATGCCCCGTTCTTTGAGAAAAACTCCGCTATCCTGTCAGTCACATCAAGCACATCCGCTCGCCTGGCATTGAAAGTATGAAGATAACTGTGTGGATTCTGACGGTAGAAATATAACCCGGCAGAGGTGGTGACAACTTTGGTGAGTCCCGGAAAGATTCTGTATAAAGCATCAAGGTCCTCATAGCCGATGCCGATTGTAAAGGGGAATTCGGGAAGAACTTCCCTCCTGTAAAGCTTGCCCCATGCCGAATGTGTCAGATTTCCGAATTTCTGATACAACATAGCGTTCGTAAACGATTTGCCATCGTAACAACGGACCTGTGCGTGATTCACATCGAAAGCACCGTCTGTTGTGAACGAGACGCAAGACACATCCGCATTGTGACCAAGAAGAAGGTCATGCAATATACGAAGGTATTCGGGATGGACAGTGTCATCGGCATCAAGAAATGTCACCATACATCCCTTTGCGCGCGCAAGCCCCGAATTCCTTGCGAAAGACAACCCGCCGTTCTCCTGATGAACCACAGTTATGCGCTGATCCGCGGCAGCGTATTCATCACATATCAGCGGTGAGCCATCCTGGGAGCCGTCATCCACAAGAATCAGTTCCCAGCAGGAATAAGTTTGCGCCAATACGCTTTCAACGCATTGACGCAAATATTTTTCCACGCCGTAAACCGGCACTATTATGCTGATCAGATCAGACATCACACAGTCAGAATCTCTTTCTCTTTTTCTGCAAAGAGCGCGTCGATTTTCTTCATGTATTTGTCATGAAGTTTCTGCACGTCATTTTCCGCATCCTTCTCAACGTCTTCGCTGAGACCGTTCTTGATTTCTTTCTTCAGTCCTTCGATAGCCTCGCGACGCGCATTGCGCACAGATACTTTCGCATTTTCCGCCTCACCTTTCGACTGCTTCACAAGCTGCTTGCGTCTGTCTTCAGTCAACGGAGGTATCGACAGGCGTATAACCTCACCGTTATTTTCGGGCATGATTCCGAGTTCGGAATTGATAATAGCCTTTTCTATCTCCTTGAACATCGATTTCTCCCAAGGCGTGATGGCAATGGTCCGCGCGTCCGGAACACTGACATTCGCCACATTTGAAACAGGAGCCTGCGAGCCGTAATAATCCACGCGTATTCCATCGAGAAGACGTGCCGACGCCTTTCCCGCACGTATATGCGAAAGAGTATCCTCAAGATAATCTACCGCCAGCTGCATGTTGTCTTCAGCGTTGCTGAGATATTCCTTAACTTCCATAATATCTATATTTTGATTTTTCTTTCCAATAATGCTTTACGCTCATATCAGGAATCTGTTCGAAACTGTTTAAATTTAATTGTGAGGTTCATTGAGAGGATTTTATGAGACTCGGTGAAAACAACCATAAAAGACCTCAAGGAAGCCACAAGATTCACTATATAAAAAATTTCGAATTAAATTTAAACAGTTTCTTAAAACCGCGACCAATACATCGCGGCGGTAATCCTAATATACCAGCGTTCCCACATTTTCTCCCGTAAGCATCTTCCTGAGATTGCCTTCCACATCCATGTTGAACACATAAATGGGCATTCTGTTCTCCTTGCAGAGTGCAGTAGCTGTAAGATCCATCACCTTGAGACCGCGTGCAAGCACTTCATCGTAAGTGATTTCATCAAACTTCTCTGCTGCGGGATCCTTTTCAGGGTCAGCGGTATAGACACCGTCTACCCTTGTGCCCTTAAGCATCACGTCCGCCTCTATCTCTATGGCACGCAACGCCGAGCCTGTATCAGTGGTGAAATAAGGATTGCCGGTGCCGCAGCTAATTATAGCCACCTTACCCTCTTCCATCGCCTTTATGGCACGCCATTTTGAATAATGCTCTCCGATGGGATGCATAGCTATGGCAGTGAAGACCTGCGCACCCTGCCCTATAGCCTCAAGTGCCGAACTCAAGGCAAGCGAGTTTATGACAGTGGCAAGCATTCCCATCTGGTCGCCTTTCACCCGGTCAAAACCCTTTCCGGCACCCGAAAGTCCGCGGAATATATTTCCACCACCTATCACTATCCCTATCTCGACACCCGCCTCGACCATTTCCTTTATCTGGGCGGCATACGCATTCAGGCGGGCAGTGTCGATTCCTGTGCCATGACCGGCAGCAAGAGACTCTCCGGAGAGTTTTAATAATACTCTTTTATATTTCATCATAATGCAATCATTTTCTGAAGAGATTTCCAAAGTTAATGAAAAATCGGGAATTATACATAAAATTTTATTAACTTTGGAATAATTTCCTCTCGCAGATGAACAAGAAGAAATAGACACTCAACATAATCAAATTTTTTCGCAAGACAGAATCCCGTATTCTTGGCTCCTTCTTACGTTTACTGAAATCCCTACCGACAATCACCGGTTCTTCTATATTTCCTACACCTACAATGGCAAGGAACACTCATCCCTGACCATCTCGAATGACCTGTCATCGGATCCAATCCAACCTTCGGGCATTATATAAATAATTTCGAATTAAATTTAAACAGTTTCTTAAATGGATTTGACAATATTTTTGTAATTTTGCAGTCTTATGGAGCAATTGGAGAAAATACAATCCTATCTGGGTGCGGAACTTAAGGAAATGAACCGGATCATCTCCTCTACTTTACACACACCCAATGAGCTGATGAACAGCATTGTCACTTCTTATCTTGAAAAGAAAGGCAAACAGATACGTCCTATATTGGTTATACTTAGCGCCAAGTTGTTTGGCAATGTAAACGAAGATGTGCTGCAAGCCGGCGCCGCCCTTGAAATGCTCCATAACGCATCGCTTATTCATGACGACATCGTTGACGAGACTTCGCTGCGCCGTGGTCTGCCGACAATCAATGCCACATGGGGAAACCATATAGCCGTGCTTGTGGGCGACTATTTTGTATCCAACGCCCTTGCCGCCGGTATAAAGACCGGTCATCTTACAATCATCTCAGCCTTGTCTGCTCTCGGCAAGGAATTGTCACTTGGTGAAATCGATCAGATCTGCAATGTGCGCGAACATCATTTCGATGAGCAAAGCTATTTCATGATGATCCGCAAAAAAACGGCATCCCTCTTTCTGAACTGCGTGAAAATGGGAGCGGAAGCCGCCGGCGCGACTCCTGATGAGTATTCCCCTATGGTGCAATATGCCGAATTGCTCGGACTTTGCTTCCAGATAAAGGATGACATATTCGACTATTTCCCGAATCCACAGATAGGCAAACCCACAGGCAATGATCTTCGCGAAGGTAAAGTCACGCTTCCTTTGCTCTATGCCCTCAACAATGCTCCGGAAGAGCACAGCACTCTAATGAAAGATATGCTGGTTAAAGGCGATCTCACTACAGATGAAATAAACACCCTCATAGAATTTGCAAAAGATAACGGAGGCATTGATTATGCATTCGAAGTGATGCGCGACATGCAGAAGGAGGCTGATTCCATAATCGACCGATATCCGGATTGCGAATCAAAAAAATGTTTCAAAGAGATTTTTGAATTCATAATTTCCAGAGATTTCTGAACAGAAACCGCCAACACCTTGCAAGAACAGAGATATACGCTTAAAAAAGATGAGAAACTTCGCCACAAGCGTCTTGTGGACGATCTTTTCGCTAACGGAAAAACACTCTACGAATTTCCGTTGCGTCTTACATGGCGTGTCATAGATGCCGAAGAACTCGCCGGTAGCTTCAGGTCTGACATACCGGCGAAGGTGGGCAGGATACAGATGCTTGTAACCGTTCCGAAAAAGAAACGCCGCAGAGCCGTGGACCGCGTGCTTATGCGCCGTCGCATCAGGGAAGCATACCGCCTGAACCGTATGCCCCTCAAGGATATTGCGGAGAATATCGACAACGCCGGGACTCTCTCGCTCGCATTCATCTATATGTCAGACAAGAATCTCCCTTACTCCCTTATAGAAGCCAGAATGAAACGGCTGCTTTTCAAACTCGAGAAGGAGTTGCAGCCGGACAACCGACAGACTCCCACCCCATGAAGCGCATATTTATTCTTCTGATCAGGTTCTATCAGGGGGCGATATCGCCGCATTTCCCCTCCTGCTGCCGGTATACACCCACATGTTCGCAATATGCCGTCGAGGCGATAACGAGACATGGCGCGATTCGCGGATCATGGCTTGCGCTCAAAAGGATATGCCGCTGCCATCCGTGGGGCGGTTCGGGATATGATCCGGTGCCGTGACATACTTTATCTACCGGATTTCCGTTTTTCTAAATGTGAAAGCTTTAAAATTCCTGTCGGTCATATTGATGTGCGTTCTCTTTGTCACCTCATGCGGGACGAAGAAGAACACGGCGGTGTCGCGCAACTGGCAGGCTTTCACCACCCGGTATAATGTCTATTTCAACGGCAAAGAGCACTATATCGAGCAGCTCCAGCAGATGGAACGCGACTATGAGGATGATTATTCACGCCGTTTGCTCACACATCCGGCGGAAGCACGCGCCGACCAGAAAATGCCTCAGCCTTCGGGTGATTTCAAACGCACCATCGAGAAGATGCAGAAGGCGATACAACTGCATTCCATCAAAAAGAAACCTGCCAAAAGAAGCGCATCCCCCAAGGAGAAAGCGTTCAGGGCACGCGATGAGTTCAATCCGTTCCTGCACAACGCATGGCTCACAATGGGGAAAGGACAATATTTCAACGGTGATTTCTCCGGAGCCGCAGCAACGTTCATGTATATCGCCAAGCATTTCACATGGCTGCCTGCCGTAGTCACAGAGGCACGCATATGGCAGGCACTCAGCTATTGCGCGCTCGATTGGAACTATGAGGCGGAGAATGTGCTTCATCTCGTGAAGCAAAAAGACCTCACATCTTCCGGAATCATGAACCTCTATAACCGTGCTCAGGCAGACCTCCTCATACGCACTGACCGGTATGCAGATGCCATTCCATTTCTGCGTGAGGCGGCAAGCCGGGCAAAAGGCACACAGAAAAACAGACTATGGTTTCTGCTTGGTCAGCTATATGCCCACACCGGAGATAAGAAAAACGCTTATATCGCGTTCCGCAACGCCGGAAAAGGTCAGGGAATATCCTACCGCGCCAAATTCAATGCCCGCATAAAACAAAGCGAGGTGTTTACGGGACGCAACATCTCCAAAGAGGTGGCTTCTCTGAAAGCCATGACCCGGTATGCGCGAAACAAGGAGTTTGCAGACCAGATCTACTATGCCATTGGAAATCTTTACCTGTCGAAAGGGGATTCAGCAAAGGCTGTGGCAAACTACACACTTGCCGTAGAGAAATCCACCCGCAACGGAATAGACCGCGCCTTGGCGCAACTCGCACTCGGCAATATATATTTTTCCAAAGGGGATTATGTAAAAGCCCAGCCATGTTATGCGGAAGCTGTGCCTCAGCTGCCCGACAACTATCCTGACTACAAGACCCTCAGGTTACGGAGCGACGTGCTCGACGAGCTTGCCGTATACTCCGGCAACGTGCAACTGCAGGATTCACTGCTGCGCCTTGCCGACATGACACCCGAGGAGCAACAGGCTGTGGCGCAACGCCTTGTCGACGAACTAATCGCACGCGAGAAGAAAGAGGCAGAGGAAGCAAAGCGCGAGGCGGCAATTGCCGAACGCGAAGGGCAACAGGCACCGGGAATAAACCATAATGATGCACCTACCCAGGGATTCATCAGCAATGGCGACAAATCCTGGTATTTCTATAATGCCATGACCAAATCGCAAGGTAAAACAGAGTTCCAGCGCAGATGGGGTGCACGAAGACTTGAAGACGACTGGCGGCGGCGCAACAAATCCTCATTCTCTTTCGACACAACCGAAGAAAGCGAAGATTCCGAAGAAAACAATTCCGACTCTACCGAAAAGCCACAGGAGGAATCAGGTGAGGAGAAAGACAACGATGCGAAAAACGCCTCTGACCCGCACAATGTGGAGTATTATCTGTCGCAGATTCCCTCTACTCCGGAAGAGCGTCAGAACGCCAATGACATAATTCAGGAGGGATTATACAACATGGGTCTTATTCTAAAGGACAAACTTGAGGATTATCCGGCGGCTCGCACAGAATTCCTCCGGCTTGAAGACCGTTATCCCGACAATATATACAGGCTTGACGTATATTACAACCTTTATCTGATGGCTGTGCGCGACGGAGACACTGCGCAGGCGGAAAAATGGAGACAGAAGATCCTTTCCGACTTCCCGGAATCCCCCTTCGGGCAGGCAATGCGTGATCCAAATTATTTCGACAACCTGAGGCGAATGAATCTGATTCAGGAGGAGATGTATGAAAAGGCATATCAGGCATATCTCTCCGACAACAACCGTCTGGTTCATGACCTCACTTCCGAAATGGAGAAAGACTACCCTCTTTCCAAAATACTGCCGAAGTTCGTTTTCATCGACGCGTTGTCATATCTTACAGAGAATGACAACGATAAATTCCGCGAACGACTCACCTCCCTGCTTGAACGCTGGCCCGACACCGACATGACTCCCATGGCGGGCAACATCATGAAAGGGCTGAAGGCGGGACGTGTGCCGAGAGCGGGACTTTCCAACTCCAGGGGCATGATATGGAGTCTCGGACTCTCGAACGATTCCATTGCGACCGATGCCGACGGTCAGCCTGCAAACTTCGAGCGGAACCCGGACGCACCGCAGTATCTCGTGCTTGCATTTCCACGCGATTCAGTCAATGCCAACGCTTTGCTATATGACGTGGCACGGTTCAATTTCTCTTCGTTTGTCGTGAAAGACTTCGACCTTGAGCCGATGAGTTTCGGGGAGATAGGTCTTCTGGTGATAAAAGGATTCACCAATCTGCGGGAACTCGAACATTATCGTTCGGTAATGTCGCGCAACGGTTTCGAACTTCCCGACGAGGTCAGACCCATCATGATCAGCAAGCACAATTTTGAACTTCTCCTCAACGAGGGACGTTCTTTCGAAGAATACTTCCGCTTCGAGGCAGAGCCTCCGGCTCCCGCCGACCTGCCGGAACCCACACCTCCTCAAGAATCAGAAACAATTCCGAATCCCGACTCCGATTAGCGATATGACAGACAAAATACTCTGGGCTGACGACGAGATAGATCTTCTCAAGCCCCACATACTTTTTCTTAAAGCCAAGGGATATGAAGTGACAACCGTATCCAACGGGCGCGATGCGTTGGATGCGCTGGAAAACGAGCCTTATTCCCTGATTCTGCTTGACGAGAATATGCCGGGAATCTCCGGACTGGAAACTCTCGCCCTGATAAACCGCTCGCATCCCGACATCCCGGTGATCATGATAACCAAAAGCGAGGAGGAAAACATCATGGACCAGGCGATCGGCAACCAGATCGCGGATTATCTCATAAAACCGGTTAACCCGAACCAGATACTCCTTTCAATAAAAAAGAACCTCCACAGCCGGGAGATAGTGGCGACACGCGCTTCTTCAGAATATCAGCAGGATTTCATGAGAATCTCCTCGCTGATAAACACAGCCGCTTCAATACAGGACTGGATGGATGTATACCGCGAGCTGGTAAGATGGGAACTCAAACTTGCCGAGACAGACAATTCAATGTCGGAGATGCTTCTGATGCAGAAACGCGATGCAAACTCCAATTTCTGCAAGTTCGTGAAACGCAACTATGAGGACTGGGTGACAGGTTCGGAACATCCGCTTATGAGCCATGAGATTTTCCGACAGCGTGTTTTCCCTCTGCTCGACAAGGGGGAGAAGACATGTTTCATACTTGTCGATAATTTCAGACTCGACCAGTGGAAAGTGGTGTTGCCGCTTGTGTCGGAATTCTTCAATGTGTCGGAAGAACTGTATACCACCATTCTTCCCACCTCCACGCAGTATGCGCGGAACGCTATATTCGCAGGTCTCATGCCGCTGCAGATAGCGACAATGTTTCCGCAATACTGGGTAGACGAGGATGAGGACGAAGGTCTTAATATCCACGAGGAAAAGCTGGTACAGACCCAACTCGACCGTTTTCGCCGAAAGGACAGATTCCAGTATACAAAACTCAACGATTCATCGGCAGGCGAGAAATTCGTTCAGTCGCTATCTTCCTCCAGAGACATACCGTTGCAGGTTCTTGTTCTCAACTTCATAGACATGCTTTCACATGCGCGCACCGAATCAAAGATGATACGCGAGCTTGCAAACAGCGACGCCGCGTATCGGTCGCTTACGGAGAGCTGGTTCCGCCATTCATCAGCCATCGACATCTTCCGCCGGCTTGCCGAACTGGGCTACAAGGTGATTCTTACCACAGATCACGGCACGATACGGGTAGACAATCCGGTGAAAGTTGTGGGCGATAAAAACACCAATACAAACCTGCGCTACAAAGTTGGAAAGAACCTGAGCTATAATCCGAAACAGGTATATGAGATGCATGATCCCAAGCGTTTCGGACTGCCGGCGCCGAATCTGTCAAGTTCATTCATATATGCGTGCAATGAGGATTTTTTCTCATATCCGAACAATTATAATTACTATGTGCAATATTACACCGGCACTTTCCAGCACGGAGGCATTTCGCTTCAGGAAATGCTCGTGCCTCTCGTTACATTGACACCAAAACAATAAAACGATGCGTACACTCCTCTGTCTGATAGCCGCCGCGCTGCCGTGCGCGTCACTTATTCCCGGCACTCCGATGCGCGAAATCGAAGACCGCGCTGCAAACGGCGAGAAATGCGCCATATCCGCACTGCGCGATTCTGCATCAGCCGGTTCGCTGCGGGCAATGAATTATCTGGGGTTCTTATACTGGCAGGGAAAGGGTACACGTCTCGACCGCGATTCGGCACTCATGTATCTGCGGAACGCTTCAGCTGCCGGAGATGCCAAGGCTTCGGCGAATCTCGGGCACCTTCTGCTCGCAGGATCGCCGGAACTGCCGCCAGACACGGCAGAGGCTCTCCGCCTTCTTGATTACGCGGCAGGACGCAGATCTCCCTCCGCTTTACGGGAACTGGCAGACTATTTTGAGGGAAATCCGGGTGACTCCGCATCTGCCGGAGCAATAAAAAAAGTGGCAGACGCTTATTCGCACGGCCACATATTACGCTACGATTATAAGAAATCAATCATATTCTATGACAGGGCAGCTCGTCTAGGCGACACTGTCGCAAAACGGATTGTTTCCGAGTTGATTGAGATTTTTCCCGATGCACTCGGACCGGAACCTTCACAATAAAATCAACATGAAAGTCTCGTCAACCGCCGGTATCAGGATTCCTATTTGATCGAGAATCTGAACGGAACCTCGGCAGTAGACTCCACGGCTTTACCGTCTTTTGACGCAGGAATCCACGCCGGCATTTTCTTTACCACGCGTATCGCCTCCGCCTCAAGGTCGGGATCAACCATACGTTTTACCTTGATATTTCCGATGGTGCCATCGGTCTTTACGGTGAAAGAGACAACAACCACACCTTCCACTCCATTTTCAGCAGCGGCGGCGGGATAGACGAGTGTCTTGCCGATAAATTCCGCCTGTGCCTTGTCTCCTCCGGGGAAAGAAGCTTTTGTCTCTGCTGCAAGTGCCGTAACGGAAGCCACTGCCGCCATAACCAATACAAGTATAAACTTTTTCATAACAATTGTTTTAATTTGCCGAAGCCACGTAGGCTTTCAACAAAATAGTTTTATCCTAATATTGGACAACCGTCTCTTAAAAAGGTTTAAGAGACGGTTTAAAACTTCATGTTTAGAATTTCAGATACTCATTGAAGAATCCTGCAAGGGCGTCAAACGGAATTATATCCTTATGGTCGTAAAGGTCTGTGTGGCTTGCTCCGGGAATTGCCATAAAGAGTTTGTTGTTGTCCTGACCCGGATTCACGGTCAGCTTTTTGTAAGCGTCACTGCCGAAATAAAAGGAATGTGCCTTTTCTCCATGAATAATCATTACCGCGTTCTTAATCTCTGCGGCACGGCTCATGAGCGGAAAATTTATCCACGGAATCGGGGATGTCGCATTCCTGCCGCCGTTTGAGTTCAGAGATCTGGGGTGATAGCCTCTGGATGTCTTATAATAATCGAAATAATCACGAAGGAATTTCGGTGCGTCTTCAGGAAGCACATCCGGCACACCCCCTCCAAGCTTCGGCGTACCGTTGCGAAAATCCTCCGTACGCTGCGCTGCAAGTGCCGTTCTCAGTTTGTCACGGTCTTCGGCAGTGTCCGCACTGTCGAAATATCCGTTGGCGCTGACCCGGCTCATGTCATACATTGTCGAGGCTACGGTCGCTTTTATGCGAGGGTCTGACGCCGCCGCATTTATGGCAAGACCACCCCAGCCGCAGATGCCAATCACACCGACAGCCTCAGGATTTACCGACGGATGAGTCACGAGGAAATCAACGGCGGCGCTGAAATCTTCCGTGTTTATGTCCGGAGAGGTCATATAACGCGGTTGTCCGCCGCTTTCTCCAGTAAACGAGGGGTCGAATGCCAGTGTGATGAATCCGCGTTCCGCCATTTCCTGTGCGTAAAGACCGGAACACTGCTCCTTGACCGCGCCGAAAGGACCGCAGACCGCTATCGCCGGCAATGAACCAACGGCATTTTCCGGACTGTACATATCCGCAGCAAGAGTGATGCCGTAACGGTTGGTGAACGTGACTTTCTTATGTTTCACTTTATTGCTCCGGGGAAAAGTTTTATCCCATTCCGGTGTAAGTTCGAGGCTTTCCATTTCCATAATGTTTTTATTGTTTTGCGATTTGATTGTCATCAATGTAAAAACTGCCAATAGAAGCAAGGTGATGTTTCTTTTCATATGTCTGTATATCTCTTAGAAACTGTTTAAATTTAATTGTGAGGTTCATTGAGAGGATTTTATGCGGTGTTTTTACGAGTCGAAGAGGGAGCATAGCGGGCTATGTGACCGATGAGACTCGGTGAAAACAGCCATAAAAGACCTCAAGGAAGCCACAAGATTCACTATATAAAAAATATCGAATTAAATTTAAACAGTTTCTTAATCCGTATTGCAAAATTAACATACAGACAGACAAGACAAATAACCAATGTTACGCAAGAATATACCTCGATTACGGAATTTCACACATGCGGTCGACTGCCATCGTTCGCATAAGCGTCATAGAGGTAACCGGTGACCGTCACGCAGACCGTTGCGACGGATGAATCATTGGTTTTCCTGTGAAAGTTTAGTAATTTTGCAGTTTCAGCGATTTATTATGAAAATAGATTTAAAAGGACATGCCTCGATGTTCGGGGCAAATGCCATATGGGGTGTTATGTCTCCTATAGCAAAATTCGTAATGATCAGCGGCACAATAACCCCGTGGGTCGTAACAAATCTGCGTATTGCCGGTGCCATGATCCTGTTCTGGCTCGTGTCTCTTTTCATGAAACCGGAACATGTGGGGTCTAAAGATCTGGCAAAGCTCTTCGGAGCCTCGCTGCTTGCGATCATATTCAACCAGGGCTGTTTCATTACCGGTCTGGGAATGACATCTCCCACAAACGCTTCAATAATCACTACAAGTATGCCGTTATGGGCAATGATTCTCGCTGCGTTTTTTCTGAAAGAACCCATAACAGGCAAAAAAATAATGGGTATTGCCGCCGGAGCTGCCGGAGCGGTGCTTCTTATTCTCGGAGGCAGCCCGGCGTCCGGAGGCTCCTCCTCATCGATATGGGGAGATCTTACAGTGCTTACCGCCCAGTTGAGCTATGCCCTGTATATCGTGCTTTTCAAGAACTTTGTATCCCGTTATTCACTTTTCACCGTCATGAAATGGATGTTCACGTTCGCATTCATATGTATAGTGCCGTTTTCTGCCGGAGAACTTGCCTATACAAAATGGGATGCCGTAACACCTATGGAGTGGGGAGCACTGTCATTGGTTGTGGTCGGTGCGACTTTTGTATCTTATATACTTGTCGTGATCGGTCAGAAACGCCTGCGTCCCACAGTGGCGGGGATGTATAATTACATACAACCTCTTGTGGCTTGCATAATCGCGATACTGTGGGGTATGGATACATTTGGAATAACAAAAGCATTTGCAATACTTCTGATATTTGCAGGCGTATTCCTTGTAACCATGAGCCGAAGCCGGAAAGACATGGAGTCGGAATAATGTCTTTAATCACATAAGTAAGTGTTGGAAATTGTTGCGATATTCTGTCGGCGACACTTCAAGCATATTTTTCACAAACCGGCTGAAATGAGACTGACTGTAAAAATTCATGCGTGCATAAAATGCGACTTCCGGGCTTTCGGTATTTTTTTGCCCCACAAGGTCAAGAAAGCGAGTGAAGATATTGGCGGTATTGCCGTTAAGTATTTTGTTCCTGTTGATTTCAGCGGCATAATATTCTGACCGACAGCAATCATTGATGTTAAAATTTCTAAACATTTACGACTATGGCACAGAACTTAATGAAAGGAACTTAGGCGTTCCAAGACACAATCAGAACTTATCTTGACAATATGGCAAAGAGTGACGCTTTATT
>ERZ778511.1607-NODE-1607-length-14704-cov-3.517168_pt1 | contig 14704 bp, 12 predicted proteins | sample MGYA00510347_ERZ778511 | MGnify/ENA primary metagenome ERZ778511 (study PRJEB29527, sample SAMN07138967) | mouse gut metagenome | material: feces | host: mouse | place: China:Nanjing | collected 2016-01-25 ...
CATTTTGGATGAACTTCATGTACCGATCGTGTTCGAGGCGGACATCGGGCATAAAGCGCCGCAGTTTACAGTGATCAACGGGGCATACGGGGTGTGGGAGTATGAAAATGGAACGTCGTCCCTTCAAATGAACATTACAACATGAACGGCCTCACATAATTCTCCGGCATGAACCCCGGCCTTGAGTTTCACTTGAAGGTGAGATGCCGCAAAAGAAAAATGACAAAAAACGACATGATTTTCAAAAGACTCTTTTCGAAAAATGGAGAAGGGTCTTTTATTTTGTCGCTTTATCTCGAAATCTGTCTTTTGGTGGAGATAAATTATCCGCCCCCGTCTTCCTGTTTTGACAAAAAATTATTCATAAAGAGAGTATGATTGGTCTATGCAAAAGCAAACCGTGTATCACTATTATGGGAGCAGGCGTCATGAAAATATATCTGGATATTTTTTTTGCGGTAAATTTTCTCATGAATTTACTCATATTGGAAATCATGAATATATTTTTGAAAAAACGCCTGGTGATCAACATGAGAAGTATCGCAGCAGCAGCTTTAGGCGCATTTTTTGCAGGGATTGTCGTCGTGAGCGGAAGCAGGGACCGGTTCGTGATATTTATCATCATGTATGTGTTCGTGAGCGGCCTTATGATGCGGCTCGCATACGGAAAAACGACCGTGGGGGGAATGGCAGGTTACATAGCAGGATATTATGTGTCCGGCATATTCACGGCGGGGGTTCTTCTGTTTTTGAAGGGGATCACGGGCATAAAAAATATTTCCATAATATTTCTTTTGCTGTCAGCCATACTTATTTTATTTTTGATGAAAAAGATGCTTTTGTTGAGAGGCAGAGAGATGAATAACAGGCAGAACGTATTTCCTGTCAAGATAAGTTACAACGGAAAATGTGTAACGGGAACCGGATTCCTGGACACCGGAAACCAGTTGTATGAGCCGGTGAGCCGGGAAGGAGTTACGATCGTAGAATACAAACTGTTTGCAAAAATGCTGTCAGAGAAGGAGCAGGCTGAGTTTAGCAGGGCAATGCATGAAATGGAACCAGAAATGTTTGGCAGATTGCTTTTGCGATATATTCCATTTCATTCCATCGGAAAGGAACACGATTTTCTTCCGGGAGTCCGGGTGGATGATATGGAAATACAGGTCCGCGGGAAAGAGACGGTGCATACCGGAAAAGTCTGGCTCGGAATCTATGACCGTTATCTGTCAGCGGATGGTGGGTATGAAATACTGTTGAACGGTGGGATATTCAGGAAATAACTTGTAAGGGGGATGTATATGTTTTTACGTTTGTCAATGCCAAATCGTTTTCAGTTTCGCATGCTTCCAGACTGGAAAAACGTGTTTTTTCATCAGGGAGGTGATATACACTACATCGGCGGAGCAGAGATCCTGCCGGCGCCGCTCGAGCCGGGTGAGGAAGCAGCATGTATCGAATGCCTCAGCGATGAAAACCCAGAGGCGGCAAAAAATAAGCTGGTCGAGCACAATTTAAGGCTTGTCGTGTACATAGCAAAAAAGTTCGACAATACGGGTGTCGGAGTAGAAGATTTGATTTCCATCGGGACGATCGGATTGATCAAGGCGATCAATACATTCAAACCCGATAAAAACATAAAGCTTGCCACCTATGCTTCCCGGTGCATCGAAAATGAGATCCTCATGTATCTGCGGCGGAACAGCAAGATCAAACTGGAAGTGTCCATCGACGAACCGCTCAACGTGGACTGGGATGGAAATGAGCTGCTGCTGTCTGATATACTGGGAACGAGCGAGGACATGATCTACAAGGATATCGAACGTGAAGTAGACATCAAGCTTTTGAAAAAGGCGCTGGAGACTTTGAGCGAGAGAGAGCGGATGATCATCCATATGAGATTTGGACTTGACGCTTACGAAGGAGGTGAAAAAACGCAGAAAGAAGTCGCCGATCTTCTCGGCATCTCGCAGAGCTATATTTCGAGGCTGGAAAAGAAGATCATGAAACGCCTGAAAAAGGAAATACTAAGACTAGAAGGGATTTAAGGATATAAAAAGAAGCGGTAAGCCGGAGGAAATGTGATTTCCTGCGATTTACCGTTTCTTGTTTTTGCTGGGAGACGGAACCGCCCCCGGACTGTATCCTTGATGAATGATGCACCTTACACAGACGCGCTTTACGATGCCTTGTCCGTCGTAAACCAGGTATAAGAATTCCGGCCTGTGCGGATGCGGTAAATGACAGGGGTGTTCCCCTTGCTTACGAGCACCGCCTTCGAACAGTTCGAAACCGCCCCTGGTGACAGTGTTACATCACTAAGATCTTCCATTAACTCGAAATAAAATCCCCAGTCAATGTTTTCCAAAGGAGTCGTTCCCGTGGAGTCAAAAATATTATAATAATAACTGAACAGATCTTTCGCGTTTACGACTTCGTGTCCCGACACATATTTGATCTGGAACTGGAAATACAAATATTCCTGTGAGTTACTTGGATCCGGGTTTTCCGGATTCTGCAGAACTCGCTCCGCGGCGGAGTCCCCGGATAAAAATTTCTTCAGCTGGATCTTAAACGTGCCGATTTTTTTTCCGTCGTCGTAATAATTGATCGTGTTCTCTTTATAAGCAGAAAGCGGGTTGAGCCGGCCGCCTGATTTGGAATCCGCAGCGGAGCCGGTCACAGTAACTTTACATGTCAGTTTCCTGCCGGAGTATTTAGCGTAAATGCGGGCTGTTCCCAGCTTTTTTGCCGTCACTTTTCCGGTTGGGCTGACTTCGGCAATTGATTTTTTTGACGAACGCCAGGTGATTTTTTTCTTTGTGCCGTACACCCTGAGCTGTGTCGTCTTTCCGACCCGGAGAGACGCCGTTTTCTTGTTCAGTCTGACATTCGCTGCCTGGGAATTTGCTGAATCGGTCAGTATTCCGGAAATAATGAGACATGCTGTCAGTGTTAGAGAAATAACTTTTTTCATTCTTCCCATGTTCACAATTCCTTTCTTAAGTTGATAGCCTCCATATCTTATGCGATAGCCTTATTGTACATCAATCCGAATAAAAGTGCAAGGATTAACTGAATACGAAAAAACAGAAAATACGGTGGCAAAAAATAAGTTCCTATGCTATAATGACTTGTAATATACTATATCGGAAGGATTTAACAAAATTATGTCAGAAATTAGTAAGAAAAATATAAGAAATTTTTGCATTATTGCCCACATTGACCACGGGAAATCTACGCTTGCGGACCGGATCATAGAAAAGACCGGACTGCTGACCGAGCGGGAGATGCAGGCGCAGGTGCTTGACAATATGGAACTGGAGCGCGAGCGGGGGATCACGATAAAAGCGCAGACAGTCCGTATCGTATATAAGGCGAAAGACGGGGAAGAGTATATATTTAATCTGATCGACACGCCGGGCCATGTCGATTTTAATTATGAGGTTTCCAGAAGCCTGGCTGCCTGCGAGGGCGCTATTCTCATCGTGGACGCGGCGCAGGGGATCGAGGCGCAGACACTTGCCAACTGTTACCTCGCGATCGACCACGATCTCGAGATCATGCCGGTCATCAATAAGATCGATTTGCCGAGCGCGGAGCCGGAACGTGTAAAAAATGAAATCGAGGACATCATCGGGATCGAGGCACAGGACGCTCCGCTCATTTCGGCGAAGATGGGAACAAACATTGAAGCGGTGCTCGAGCAGATCATAGAGAAGATTCCGGCGCCCGAAGGGGATGAAGCGGCGCCGCTCAAAGCGCTGATCTTTGATTCCATCTATGATTCTTATAAGGGCGTTATCATTTTCTGCCGCGTGTTTGACGGCACTGTGAAAAAGGGAACGAGGATCCACATGATGGCAACCGGCATGGAAGAGGAAGTCGTCGAAGTCGGCACGTTTGGCGCCGGGCAGTTTATCCCGTGCAGTGAGCTTTCGGCGGGTATGGTCGGTTACATTACCGCGAGCCTGAAAAACGTGGAGGGAACCCGTGTGGGTGATACGGTGACAGACGCGGAAAGACCGTGCGGGGAGGCGCTGCCCGGCTATAAGAAAGTGCTGCCGATGGTCTACTGCGGCCTGTATCCGGCCGACGGCGCAAAATATCAGGATCTGCGGGACGCGCTGGAAAAACTGCAGCTCAACGATGCCGCCCTGCAGTTTGAGGCGGAAACGTCAGTAGCGCTCGGATTTGGCTTCCGTTGCGGCTTCCTCGGCCTGCTCCATCTCGAGGTCATCCAGGAACGTCTCGAACGCGAGTACAACTTAGACCTCGTGACAACAGCGCCGGGCGTAGTATATCATGTGTATAAGACAAATGGGGAAATGGTGGAGGTGACGAATCCGTCCAACCTTCCGGACCCGTCCGAGATCGAGCATATGGAGGAACCGGTCGTCAATGCGGAGATCATGGTGACGACAGAATTTGTCGGGGCGATCATGACGCTTTGCCAGGAACGGCGCGGCATTTATCTCGGCATGGAATATATGGAAGAGACGAGGGCGCTGCTCAAATACGTGCTGCCGCTGAATGAGATCATCTATGATTTCTTCGATTCGCTGAAATCGCGGTCAAGGGGGTACGCCTCTTTTGATTACGAGATGAAAGGGTATGAGCCTTCGCAGCTTGTCAAGCTGAACATACTGATCAATAAAGAAGAAGTCGACGCGCTTTCGTTCATTGTTCACGAAAGTACGGCATATGAGCGCGGCCGCCGAATGTGTGAGAAACTCAAAGGGGAGATCCCGAGGCATCTGTTCGAGATTCCGATCCAGGCGGCGATCGGCAATAAGATCATTGCCAGGGAGACGGTAAAGGCCGTGCGCAAAGACGTGCTGGCGAAGTGTTACGGCGGCGATATTTCCCGGAAAAAGAAGCTGTTGGAAAAGCAGAAGGAAGGGAAAAAGCGCATGCGCCAGATCGGCAATGTAGAAATTCCGCAGAAGGCGTTCATGAGTGTGCTGAAACTCGACGAGGACAAGTAGCAGATGAGGGACAAAACAGGAATTTATGTGCATATTCCATTTTGTGTTCAGAAGTGCCGTTACTGTGATTTTCTGTCATTTCCATCTGAGAGGGAGGGCGTCAGCCGCTATGTTGACAGCTTGATTCGAGAAATCCGGTCATTTCGCCAGCAGGAGGGGATGTACAGGGATAACCGGTCATTCCGCCAGCCGGAGGGGATGGGTCAGAACATCCGGTCATTTAATTTGCCGGAGGAGTCGGCTGGCTGCATGGATGGCAGCCATAAGATCGAGGTGGATACGGTATTTATCGGAGGCGGGACGCCGAGTATATTGCCTGTGGAGTATATGGAACGGATCTTCGAGGCGCTGTCAGAACGCTTCTGTCTGTCGGAAGATGCTGAGATCACCGTTGAGTGCAATCCGGGTACGGCCGGGAAAGACGCATTTCAGGCTTATCGCAGTATCGGCATCAACCGCGTCAGCTTTGGATTCCAGTCGGTCATTGACGATGAGCTGAAAAAGCTGGGCAGGATCCATACGGCGGCCGAAGCCGAGGAGGCATTTTGGCTGGCGAGGCAGTCGGGATTTGACAATATCAATATCGACCTGATGAGCGCGATACCTGGGCAGACACTGGATAGTTACCGGATGACGCTTGGCGCGGCGCTTGCGCTGGATCCAGAGCATATTTCAGCCTACAGCCTGATCATCGAGGAAGGGACGCCGTTTTATGCGGAATATGGGGAAAAGCCGCCGGTGGACGAGGATACCGACCGCGCTATGTACGCCATGACGAAAGACCTGCTCGCGGAGGGCGGCTATCGGCGGTATGAGATTTCCAATTACGCGAAACCGGGTTTTGCCTGCCGTCACAACCTGAAATACTGGTCAGGAGGGGATTATATCGGATTCGGACTCGGTGCTTCTTCGAAGATAGGAAAGATCCGTTATAAAAATGAGACGGATTTCCAAACATATCTCAGTAAGACGAAAAAGGGAGAGCGCATGGCACAGATCGAAGAAGTGCTGCAGGAGGACGATGAGATGGCGGAGTTTTTTATCCTGGGACTTCGAAAGACGGAGGGTGTCTCCAAAAGGGAATTTACCCGCCGTTTTTCCATTGATGTGATGGAGCGCTATGGGGAGATCCTCTGCCAGTGTGAGACGGAGGGACTTCTTTCGGTTTCAGGAGACCGGATCGCATTTACGGATAAGGGACTGGATGTAAGTAATTACGTGCTCTGCCGGTTTATATAACGGGATGCCGAGAGGAAGTATGACCGGGGGATGCCGTGCACACGTTATCTTTTTTCTAGGGGATAATGCTGGACAGAGGGAGAAAAAGACGATACAATAGAAGTAAATACTTTTAAGAAAGGAAAGTGGATCAAGTGAGTGAGAAGGTAAATACGGTGTATGAAAAAGTGGAATTGTGTTATCGACAGATTCGGACAAAGGTTACGTTTCTTCCGAAAGTGGCGATCGTGTTAGGAAGCGGTTTGGGGGCGCTGGCGGATGTGATCCAGGTGGTGGATACGGTGGATTACGCGGATATTGAAGGATTTCCGGTATCCACGGTGGATGGGCACAAAGGCAGGTTTGTGTTCGGCTATATCGAGGAGACGCCCGTCGTCATCATGCAGGGGCGGGTTCATTTTTATGAGGGGTATGATATCAGTGATGTCGTGCTGCCGATCCGGGTTATGCGGAAACTCGGGGCGGATATCCTGTTCCTCACGAATTCAGCAGGCGGCTTGAACACGATGTACCGACCGGGGGACTTTATGATGATCACCGACCACATCAGCAGTTTTATGCCTTCTCCTCTCATCGGGGAAAATGTGGATGAGTGGGGCGTGCGTTTTCCTTCGATGGAAAATATTTATGATGCGTCCCTCTGTGAGTTTATCCGGCAGGCGGCCAGGGAGAGTAATGTCCTTCTGCGCGAGGGCATATATGTACAGATGAAGGGGCCGCAGTACGAGACGAGCGCCGAAGTACGGATGTGCCAGACTCTGGGGGGAGACGCCGTCGGGATGAGCACGGCGATCGAAGCCGTTGCCGGGAGGCATATGGGAATGCGTGTGTGCGGCCTGTCGTGTATTTCCAATATGGCATGTGGAATTAGCAAGACCCCGTTAAACCATATGGAAGTGACGGAAGTAGGGGAAAAGATGGCACCATTGTTCCGGCTTCTTGTTTACCGGGCGATTAGTAAAATGACGGCGGATATTGTGGATGCCGCGCCGCGGCCGACGAGACAGGAATCGGCAATGACCAGTTTTATTGTAGACGATATGTGATGGCGTGCGGCAGCAGGATCGTGTAAATGACAATACGTTTAAATATCAATTGTTTGGGGGAAATCATGAATATTCGATTTTATAATTGCAGAATACTAACGATGGAAGATGGAAACGATATAGTTGCGGGAGAACTGCATGTCAAAGATGGGAAGATTTCTTATGTCGGGACAGAAGAAAAAGCAGTGGAATCTGCCAGTGCGTGGGATCGGGAGATCGACGGCGGCGGCAATCTGCTCCTGCCCGGGTTTAAAAATGCCCACACACATTCGGCTATGACGTTTCTGCGTTCGTATGCCGACGACCTGCCGCTCCAGGAATGGCTTTATGAGAAAGTCTTTCCGATGGAGGCGAAGCTTACGAAAGACGATCAGATCCAGCTTGCCAAACTGGGCATCCTCGAGTATCTGACGAGCGGGATCACGGCAAATTTTGATATGTATCTGGATAACGCCTGTCATGCGGCGGCTTCGAAGGAGATGGGATTTCGAACCGTTTTGTGCGGGAGTATGAACGATTTCGGAGGAACGGTGGAGGAGACCGAAGAAGAATTTTACCGGCTGAATGAGGTGTCGCCTCTCGTTTCCTGCAAAGTTGGATTTCATGCAGAGTATACGACGAAAGGTGAGACGTTAAAAAAACTGGCAAGTATGGCAAACCGTATCAAACAGCCGGTATATACGCATATTGCAGAAACAAAAAGAGAGGTTGATGAATGTTATGAGAGATACCACGTTTCACCATTTGGTTTTTTGGATTCTATTGGCATGTTTGAGTACGGCGGCGGCGGTTTTCATGGGGTGTGGATGTCGGAAAAAGATCAGGAGATCTGCCAGAAAAAGAAAATATCTATCGTTTCCAATCCGTCATCGAACCTGAAACTGGCGAGCGGAATCGCGGATCTGTGCGGCCTGCTTGAAAAGGGCATCAATGTGGCGCTCGGGACCGACGGCCCCGCCAGCAATAACGCGCTCGATATGTTCCGCGAGATGTATCTTGCTTCGGTCCTGCCAAAGGTGACGAAGCAGGATGCTTCCGCGATGGATGCCGCAGACGTGCTGAAAATGGCGACGGTCGGCGGCGCGAAGGCGATGGGACTTGACGACTGCGACACGCTGTCGGAGGGAAAGTGTGCCGATCTGATCATGATCGATATGCACCGCCCGAACATGCAGCCGGAAAACAATATTGTGAAAAATATCGTGTACAGCGGCAGCAAGGAAAATGTGAAGCTGACGATGGTAGACGGTAAGATTTTGTACGAAGATGGCGTGTTTTATACGGAAGAGCCGGCGGAAGAGATTTACGAGAGGGCGAATCGGATCATTGGGCGGATGCGGTAGATAGGAGTTTATGGGATCAGAAGGAGGCGGAAGAGAATGGAAAATAGTGGGAGAGATCAGGAGACTTTGGCTGAACATGATTTGATAAAGCCGGTTTTTGTTGAGCAGGAACAGTTGTATGAAAAGGATGAGGAAGCTAGTATAACAGAGCCTTTTGATCCGCGGGATGTAGATATCGTTTCGAAACCAATGGTCATAAGTAATATTGTGGAGCAGTTAGAGTGTGATGATATCATTCTGGATCCTGATTTTCAGAGGCGTCCCGATCTTTGGGATGCTGTCAAACAAAGCCGCTTGATCGAATCCCTGATCATCAATATCCCGCTTCCTACCTTTTATTTTGAGCTGTGTGAGGATGACCGGTATGTCGTTGTGGACGGACTGCAGCGCCTGTATGCGATGAAACAGTTTATGGCGTTAGAGAAAACGGATCCAAAACGGCTTCGGCTGAAAGGACTGGAGTATCTCAGCGATTTTGAAAACTGCTTGTTTGAAGAACTTCCTCCTAAGATCCAAAGAAGGATCAAGTCACAGGACGTTACGGCCTATGTCATTCGCCCGGGAACTCCGGATAAAGTGAAAACAAGTATTTTTACAAGGATCAATACAGGAGGATTGAAGCTGGAACCGGCAGAAATTAAAAATTCTGTTTACAGAGGCCGGGTGGCAGAATTGTTAAAAGAATTGGCGCACGGTGAGGCTTTTGTCAGGGCGACCCGACATAAGATCGCTTCTGACAGAATGCTGGATTGCGAATTTGTCAATCGTTTTCTCGCATTTTACGTTCTCGGTGAAAAGGAATATAAAGGCAATTTGGAAGATTTTATGAATGATGTGCTGAGTCTATTGCAAAAAGAGCCAGAGAGCATGTTAGAACAATGTCGAATGGATTTTACGAGAGCGATGGTGTATGCGAGGAATTTGTTTGAGGACCACGCATTCCGACGCAAGAGAACCGATGGTACATATGCAGCCCTTAACAGACCATTATTTGAAGCGGTTTCTGTTAATCTGGCGAAATTGAAAGAGGAAGAATGTCTGATCTTACAGAAAAAAAAGGAGCAAGTGAACGCGAAATATGAGGAGTTACTTGACAATACAGAGTTCATCACATCGATTTCGAACGGTACGGCAAAGATTGGAAATGTTAGAACAAGGCATCAAATGATCCGGGATATGTTTAGGAGAATAATAGAAAATGATTAAATATGTTCAAATAGAAAACTTTAAATCGTTGAAGAAGTTTTCCCTGCCACTTGAAAATTTAAACTTATTTTTTGGCATGAACGGGATGGGGAAATCATCGGTGATTCAGTCCTTATTGCTGATTCGACAGAGTTTTTGGGAAAATCATCAGTCAGATCTTGATTATTTATACACAAATGGAGCGTTGACCAGGCTCGGAACAGCGAAGGATGTATTGTGTCAGAACGCAGAGGATGAGAAAATACGGTTTTATGTGCAGTATTCGGAGAAACTGAGTTATGATCTTCAGTATGAAGCTGGAGACTCAAAAAGTGACCAGTTGAAACGCATCCAGTCAGTTGGTAACGAAACATACGACACATCGTTGTTTACGGATGAGTTTTTATATTTGGGCGCAGAACATCTCGGTCCTCGAAAACAATACAGCACCGAGAACTGGAAAAAAGATGGAGTGAGCAAATTCGGCGTTTTTGGTGAATTTGTCGTTCCATTTTTGGCGATGGAAGGTGAAACCGTGCGGGTGCCAGATAACATGTGCCTTGATATGGGAAAAACGGACCGGCTGATCGACCAGGTGTCTGCATGGATGTCTAAAATATCTCCGGGAATCAAACTCTCTGCTGAATTGCTGCCTTTGATCGAAAAAGCCAAGCTAAATATCAGTTATAGTGGCAAAACGCTGGCATTTGAGCCGTTTTTACCAGTGAACGTAGGATTTGGTATTTCATATGTCCTGCCTCTTATCGTTGTTCTACTGATCTCCAGTGAAAAGAGTCTGGTACTCATTGAAAATCCAGAGTCCCATCTTCATCCCAAAGGACAGTCGGCAATGGCGGAACTGATAGCATTAGCAGCAGAAAATGGATGTCAGATCGTCTGTGAATCCCATAGCGACCATATCATCAATGGCATTCGGGTGGCAGCCAGACAGGGCTTGATCGACCATCAAAAGCTGATGGTATCTTATTTCAGTAAAAATGAACAGCAAGAGACAGTGACAGAGCATATTATGGTGGATCAAAAAGGAGAGTTAAGTGAATATCCGGCTGGTTTGCTGGATGAATGGGGGATCTTGATGTCAGAGCTGATATAGTGGAGGATACATGGTGGAGATATACTTTAATGAACTGTCGTTGACGGATAAGGATTCGTTGTGTTATGAAACAGTAGAAAAAATGACCGACGTATATAAAGAGTTAGTAAAATACGGAATAACGACCTGCCGGATCAATGAGAAAGATAGGAAGGACTTATTTCATCGACTCAAGGGACTACCGAACGAGAAGACGATCAAGAATTTTTACTTTTCTTTTTTCAGATCGCCGTATGAATCGGATGCGGTAGAGGAAAAGCAGGAGGAGTACTATAAGCATTCCTGGTTTTATAAGGAACAAGAGTGTTTTGGTCTAGCGATAGCATTTATATTGAATTCCCTTTGTTACAGCATTTTTGATCAGACGTGGAATGAAACTTATATTACGATTAGTAAAGATTCCCAAAAGGTAAATGTGAAACATATCTGCACGGAACACGAAGTCAGATTTCATTTGGAACGCTGGCCGGTTAAGTCAGAGCTTGAATTGATTACATGTAACATTGCTGAGAAGGATAAGAAAATAGTTTTGCGAGATGATCACGGAAAGGATAAATTATTACAGTTTTCGAAAAAATTAGTACGTAGTCCGTATGTGATCGGCGTGATAAATTCACTTCCACATCAGTCCCATAACAGAAAATTTATTAAGCAAATAGAAGAAAATGGTCTGATTCAAATTGGACTGCCGTGGACGGACAGAGGATTGGGGCTAGTGGTACAAACAACGGGAAGAACAAAAGAGGAAACGGAAAAGATTGCTGACATATTGAAGGGAAAATATGGTTATAAATAATGATGATAGAAGAGGCAATAGAGAAAGGGGTATACATATGGCTGAAATAGCACAAGTGATCAAATATGAAGGTGATAATTCCACTTTTATTTGGAAACATCCGTGTGAGGATTTTAATACCCTTACACAACTTATCGTTCACGAATCACAGGAAGCGGTCTTTATGATGAATGGCCAGGCGCTTGATCTGTTCGGTGCCGGCAGGCACACGCTTGAAACACAGAATATCCCGCTGATTGGCAGGCTATTGACCCATGCTACGGGAGGGCAGACGCCGTTTCACTGTGAAGTCTATTTTATCAATCTTACGGAGCAGATGGCGGTCAAATGGGGAACGGATAGTAAGATCCAGTTTATGGAGCCGTCTTATCAGTTCCCGATCGAAATCGGAGCGAGCGGTGAAATGAGTCTTCGTGTGGAGGATTCACGAAAGCTGCTTGTCAAGCTCGTCGGCACGGAAGACCGTTTTACCCATACGACGCTGACCGAGTATTTTCGTTCATTTCTGATGACAAGGGTAAAAACGTACCTTGCCAGGATCATTCGTGAACAGTCGATCAGCATTTTTGAGATTGATGAGAAGTTACAGCCGTTATCGGATGCGCTTCACGAATTGCTGATCCCGGATTTTGCTGATTATGGAATTGCGCTGGAGCGGTTTTTTGTGACGACGATCGTCCGGCCGGATGGTGACAGTGCATATGAAAAGTTCAAAAGCCTGCATTTCCGTCAGTACGCGGACGTCGCAGAGGCAAAACTGCGGCAGCAGGTCGGAGTGATCGATCAGCAGACAGAGGCACAGAAAATGGTGATCGAATCCCAGGCCATTGCGCAGAAGCGTTCGCAGGAGGGATATACATACAAGCAGGAGCGCGGCTTCGATGTGGCAAGTGAGGTGGCGCGCAACGAGGCGGTCGGACAGTTTACCAACATGGGAGTCGGGTTTGGGACGATGGCAGGTGTGGGCGGCGCAGTCGGCGGCATGGTCGGCGGTGTGATGAATGATGCCCTGCAGTCCGCGGTCCTGCCGTCTGCAGCAGATACGGAGGTAAAGGTCTGTGCCAAATGTGCAAAGCCATTGCCCAAAGGGGTAAAGTTTTGTCCGGAGTGCGGGGAGAAAGTGGCCGGTGAACGTGGAATTGTATGCCCAGAATGTGGAAAAACTGTGGCCAAAGGCAGGTTCTGTCCTGAGTGTGGACATAAATTTGCGACGGATAGCTGCCCGAAATGCGGGGCAGAACGAGCAGGTGACGCGAAATTTTGTTCCGCGTGCGGGGAGAAATTTTAACAGAAAAACGGGAGGGAATTATGAAAAAAGGTTTTTTATATTATGGAACCGTATGGCTGATCCTCGTTGGCGCTTTTCATCTTATTGTTTTTATGCTGCTGGATGAAGCGGCGGGACTGGATCAATCCGGCGGTGCGTTTTGGACGGGATATGCGTGTATCATGCTGGCGTTTATTGGCCAGGCGGTTTGCAGTTATCTGTTTTTTAAAAAAAGTGAGAGCGGCGAGCGCACATTTTTGAATCTTCCGCTTATGACACTTAGTTACACTGGTTTGATCCTAAGTGTCCTGGCCGGCACAGTCTGTATGGCAGTGCCGAACATCCCGAGCTGGCTGGGAGCCGTAGTGGCGGTGCTGATTTTGGCGTTTCATGCAGCGGCAGTCATAAGCGCGTGCGGAGCGGCTCAAATGGCAGGAAATGTTGATCGGAAGATCCAAGAGCAGACACGATTTGTCCGGTCGCTCACCGCAGATCTGCAGGCACTTGCCGATCGGGCAGAAGGTGATGCGTTTCAATCAGACATCCGTAAACTAGCGGAAGCCTGCCGTTACAGTGACCCGATGTCAGACGTTGCGTTAGCAGAAATCGAGGAACAGATCATCCAGTCGTTCCATCTGCTCAAAAAAGCCGTCGAGGGAAAAAAGGCAGAGGAAGTAAGAGATAGGTGTGAAGAATTGAGCAGGTTCATGGCAGATCGAAATCGAACATGTAAACGGTTAAAGTAAAGAATATGCGTTATAAATAAGAGAGGGGATAACGAATGACGATCTTTAAGTGTAAAATGTGCGGAGGCAGTCTGGAGATCGCAGATGACATGAGCGTTGCAAAATGCCAGTACTGCGGTACGAAACAGACGCTTCCGAGATTGGACGATGACCGGAGGGCAAACTTGTATGACCGTGCCAATCATTTTCGCCGGAATAATGATTTTGACAAAGCAATGGGGATCTATGAGCAGATACTCAATGAAGACAGTCAGGACGCGGAGGCGTACTGGTCGCTCGTGTTGTGCCGGTACGGCATTGAATATGTGGAGGATCCTGCCACGCATAAGCGCGTTGCAACTGTAAACCGTGCGCAGTATACTTCTATTTTTGCCGATGCGGATTACAGATCCGCGATCCAGTATGCAGACGCCTATCAAAAGACATTATATGAACAGGAAGCGCGGGTGATCGATGAGATTCAAAAAGGTATCCTTGATATTTCTAACAGAGAGGATCCGTTCGACGTATTTATCTGTTATAAGGAAACGGACAATGGCGGCCGCCGGACACCCGATTCCGTACTGGCGAATGATCTGTACCATGAGCTGACGCAGGAGGGGTATAAGGTGTTTTTTTCCCGCATTACGTTGGAGGATAAGCTTGGTGATGCGTATGAGCCGTACATTTTTGCGGCGCTGAATTCGGCAAAGGTAATGGTGGTACTCGGCACTAAGGCAGAATATTTAAACGCCGTGTGGGTGAAAAATGAGTGGAGCCGCTTTCTCGCCCTGATCCGGGGCGGGGCAAAGAAAATACTCATACCTGCGTTTAGGGATATGGATCCCTACGATCTGCCCGAAGAGTTTTCGCATCTGCAGGCGCAGGATATGTCCAAACTCGGATTTATGCAGGATCTGTTACGAGGGATAAAGAAAATCCTGCACGAGGAAGAGGGGGTGGCAGCAAGGGGGAAAGAGACGGGGGGACCGAGCAGCTCC
>ERZ778511.1612-NODE-1612-length-14664-cov-4.031487_pt1 | contig 14664 bp, 11 predicted proteins | sample MGYA00510347_ERZ778511 | MGnify/ENA primary metagenome ERZ778511 (study PRJEB29527, sample SAMN07138967) | mouse gut metagenome | material: feces | host: mouse | place: China:Nanjing | collected 2016-01-25 ...
CTCCACCCCTTCGTCCCTGAGTTCCCCAAGATACCGGAAATACCGCGGCAGTCTGCCGATGACTGCCTGTGAAATTCCTTTTCCTTCCATCTTGTATTGCCCCCGACTTCAAATATTCACACAAATCCCGCACTTCCGTGCAAGCATTTATACTATATTATATAAAATTGTTAAATTCCTGTCAATGAATTGCAGACTTGTATTTGTAAAGCATTTCCATTAAAATAGAGTAGATTAACAGCGGAGGAAACACCTATGATTTTATCCTGTCAAAATATCAAAAAACAATTCGGAGAAATAACCGTGCTGAAAGGCTGTTCCTTTCATATAGAAGACTACGAAAAAGCCGCCCTGGTGGGTATCAACGGAGCCGGTAAAACCACTCTTCTGCGTATCCTAGCGGGGGAAATGGAGGCGGATGGCGGTATCGCCGCCCTCTCCAGAGGCAAGACACTGGGCTATCTGCCCCAGCTTGTAGTATTTGACAGCGGGCATACGATTTATGAAGAGTTGCTCTCAGTGAAGCAGGATCTGATTGAACTGGAAGAACAGATACGCAGCACAGAGCTGGCCATGAAACAAGCCCAGGGCAGTGATCTGGACACACTGATGGACAAGTATTCCAATCTGACCCATCAGTTTGAAATGGAAAACGGCTATGCCTATAAAAGCGAACTGACAGGGATACTGAAAGGCCTGGGCTTCCCCGAAGAAGATTTCACAAAAGAAATCACCACCCTCTCCGGCGGCCAGAAAACCCGCGTGGCACTGGGCAAGCTGCTGTTGCTGAAACCGGATCTGATCCTGCTGGACGAGCCCACAAACCATTTGGACATGACTTCCATCACCTGGCTGGAAACCTATCTGTCAAACTATAAAGGCGCCGTGCTGGTGGTATCTCATGACCGGTATTTTCTGGACCGGATTGCAACGAAAATCATCGAAATTGATCAGACGGAAACCACCGTCTTTTCCGGCAATTATACGGACTATGCCTCCAAAAAGGAAGCGTTGCGCCTTGCCCGCTGGAATGCTTATCAGAATCAGCAGCGCGAAATCCGTCATCAGGAAGAAGTGATTGAAAAACTCCGTTCTTTCAACCGGGAAAAATCTATCCGCCGTGCGGAAAGCCGTGAAAAAATGCTCAGGAAAATGGATGTGATCGACAGGCCCACAGAAGCGCGGACCGATATGAAAATGCGTCTTCTTCCCCGGATTCTCAGCGGAAATGATGTGCTGACAGTCTCTTCCCTGGCCAAATCCTTCGACAATCTGACACTGTTTGAAAATCTGGATTTTGAGCTGAAACGCGGCGAACATGTGGCTCTGATCGGCAGCAACGGCACCGGTAAAACCACCATTCTGAAAATCATCAATGAGCTCCTGCCGGCAGATCAGGGACAGGTACGCACCGGGGCCAATGTACAGATCGGCTATTATGATCAGGAACATCATGTGCTGCATCCCGAAAAAACCCTGTTCGAAGAAATTTCCGATGCCTATCCAACCCTGACCAACACGGAAATCCGCAATACGCTGGCTGCGTTTCTCTTTACAGGAGACGATGTGTTTAAGCTGATCCGGGATCTCAGCGGCGGAGAACGGGGCCGTGTCTCCCTGGCCAAACTGATGTTGTCCGAAGCCAATTTTCTCATTCTGGACGAGCCAACCAACCATCTGGACATTATGTCCAAGGAAATACTGGAGGATGCACTGAACCATTATGAAGGCACAGTCCTCTATGTATCCCACGACAGATATTTTATTAACCGGACTGCGCATCGGATATTGGAACTGTCAGCCCATGCCCTGACCGGATATCCGGGCAATTATGATTATTATCTGGAAAAGAAAGAAGCAGCAGCCTGTGAAAGCCTGCAGGACACTTCTTCCCTTTCCGGCTCACCGTCAGATACGGAAGCCAAACTGGACTGGAAAAGCCAGCGCCGGCAACAGGCCAGAAAGCGAAAACTGGAAAACGACCTGAAAAAAACCGAAGGCGCTATTGAAACACTGGAGCAGCGAAACGAAGCGTTAGACCGGCTGATGGCCCTGCCGGAAAATTGCAGTGATGTGTCCAAACTCACTGCCCTTTCCTCTGAGAAAGAAGAAAATCTGGAGAAACTGGAAGCTCTGTATGCACAATGGGAAACGCTCAGCGAAGAAGCAGAACTGAATGAGAAAGCGGAAAATGAATAAGTGAAATAAAAAACCGCAATGGAACCTGAAACTTCCGGCGCCATATGATGTATTGTTCATATGAAGCCGGAAGTTTTTATCCATGTTCTGCCGTTTTCTTACAGGATGCCTTCCAGAGTATTCCTGATCTCTCTGATAAATGCCTCACTGTTTAATACCTGCACATGGTCAAGGGATGTCATCAGTGCCAGATCCTTTGTCATACGCCCACTCTCTATGGTCTGCAAAGTAGCCTGCTCCAATTTCTCCCCAAATGCAGTCAGCTCAGGAATCCCGTCCAGTTCTCCTCTTTTTTTCAGCGCCCCTGTCCAGGCAAAGATCGTCGCTACAGAATTGGTGGAAGTCTCTTCTCCCGCCAAATGCTTATAGTAATGACGCTGCACCGTTCCATGGGCCGCTTCATATTCATAGACTCCATCCGGTGATACAAGCACGCTTGTCATCATGGCCAGAGAGCCAAAAGCTGAGGACACCATATCGCTCATCACATCTCCGTCATAATTCTTGCAGGCCCAGATAAAACCGCCTTTCGCTTTCATTACTCTGGCAACCGCATCGTCGATCAATGTATAAAAATAGGTAATGCCCGCTTTATCAAAGGCTTCCTTATACTCCTGGTCAAATATCTCCTGAAAAATATCCTTAAATGTATGGTCATATTGTTTGGAGATGGTATCTTTTGTGGCAAACCACAAATCCTGCTTCGTATCCAGCGCATACTTAAAACATGCCTTTGCAAAGCTGCGGATAGACTGTTCCGTATTATGTATGCCCTGAAGGATTCCCGGTCCGTCAAATGTATGAATCACTTCCCGTGTCTGCGTGCCATCCTGTGCGGTAAACACAAGTTCTGCCTTCCCGGCCCCGGACACCTTTATCTCCGTGTTCTTATATACATCTCCGTAAGCATGTCTGGCCAGTGTAATAGGCTTCTCCCAGTTGCGCACACAGGGTTCTATTCCCTGAACGATAATCGGTGTGCGGAACACAGTGCCATCCAGCGCAGCACGAATTGTCCCATTGGGGCTTTTCCACATCTCTTTGAGGTGATATTCTTCCACACGCGCCGCATTGGGGGTAATGGTGGCACATTTCACAGCCACACCATATTTTCTGGCAGCCTGCGCACTGTCCAATGTCACCTGATCTTCTGTGGCATTGCGGTGTTCCAGCCCCAGGTCGTAATACTCTGTTTTCAGATCAATATAGGGAGATAACAGTTCCTCCTTAATCATTTTCCAGAGAATCCTGGTCATTTCATCCCCATCCATCTCAACCAGAGGTGTTTTCATCTGAATTTTGTCCATATTTTTTCTTTCCTTTCTGTACTGGCCGCCGTATATCCGGGACCGTTGCCTGTTTTGGATTTGCTCTGGCTATTCCTCATAATGCTCCATATAACCATTGTTCACCATATTTTCATAGGCATTAATCATATGTCTGTTGGCAAGCTGCTCCGCCAGATCCTGATCCCCTGCCTTAATGGCTTCCATGATCTTCCGGTGCTCCGCGTTGGAAGCCGTGCTTCTGGTCTGTGTGGACAATGTTTTCTTCCGTACCCGCAGCACATACTGATGATAATCTTTCAGTGCGTGCTCCAACATTTTACTGTCGCATGCCTCATAGAGAATCTCGTGAAAACGGTTGTCCAGCTCCGCCATCTGTTCCGTATGTCCTTTGGATGCATGGAATTCAGAAAGAAATATATTTTCCTCCATCTCTTCCATTTGCTCCTTTGTAATATGTTCGGTGGCCCATTTGGCACACAACCCCTCCAAAAGGGAACGGATCATATAAATATCCCCTACATCCTTTACCGTAATCCCTGTTACATAGGCCCCCTTATTGGGAACAATCCGTATCAGCCCTTCCAGCTCCAACTGCCGGAACGCTTCACGGACCGGTGTACGGCTGACTCCCATCTCCTCACCAATGGCAACTTCACGTAATTCTTCTCTCACCTTATAGCGTCCGCTTAATATATCTTCCCGGATCTTGTGAAATACACGGCCACGCAAAGAGTACTTATCCGTGACTTCTTTTTTTACATCAAAACTCTCCACTTTCATTTTTCCTGCCTGTTCTGTCCCTATATAAACAATTCTCTTTTCAGGATTTTCTGTCTGCGGTATGTCACTCCTGCTATGTATGTTTCCCCGCCATAACCCAATCCTGTCAGGAGGGCATTTTATCCTATACGGAAATATTCCGGCAAATGACAACGAGATTTACCATACTATAAAAATACACCCCCCCGCATAATTGTATACAATTATACGGGGTGTGTCAATATTAAAAATCCAGCATTCTTTCTATATTCAGCATTCCCCAGCCCTGTTTAAACCAGGGTTCTTTTAAATCTGTAGCAGTATATATCATTCTGCGTTTTACTTCACTGTTAAGCGCATCCGGAGATTTTTCCAGACACAAAGCGGCAGCACCCGATACAATGGGGGTTGACATGGAAGTACCGCTTTTGGCCGCATACCCGTTCTGCCATCCATACAGTGTCCGCCTCGCATGGCCGTTACAGGAAACAATATCCGTCCCCGGCGCCACAATATCCGGTTTTCTCAGTTCTGAGCCTTCCGCTTCCCTGCCGGAATAATGCTCGCACAGAGAATTTCTTTCGCCAAAATAACCGCCCTCATGACACCCCACTGTGATTATCTTCTTGCTGTTCCCAATGGGAGACATAGTCCCCGGCATAGGCCCTGCATTTCCTGCCGCAGCCACTACCACAAGCCCCTGTACCCATGCCTCCTCCACACAGGAAAGGAGCCGTTCACGCTGGCTGCTTCTCAAATCCAGACCCAGGCCAATGGAAATGTTGAGAATGCGTATATTCCAAATTCGTTTTTTCCGCAGAATCCATTCAATGCCTTTCAGCATATGTTCTATGGTTCCGTCCCCGTTACTGTTCAGTACTTTGCCTATGACCAGAGAACACTGCGGGGCAATTCCCCGATACTTTCCCCCGGAAAGACTTCCATCGCCGGCTAAAATGCCTGTAACATGGGTCCCATGTGTATCATCATCATATAACCCAACCCTGCCATTCACAAAATCCGTAAAGCCCAGAATACGACTGCCAAAATCCGGATGCCGGGAGATGCCGGTATCCAGAACTGCCACTGTAATATCCTTTCCGGTATACCTGTCACCGCAATATACCTGTTTTCTGACTCGTAACAAAATAAACTCCCGGCTTTTTTATTATCCTATGCGGAGAACGCTTCTATGTTGCTTATGGATTCATTTTGTCAAAATAAGTCAAACAAGTAAACAGAGAGAACGCTTTACGAACTTTTTATTCATGACAGTACAAAGTTCTCAAAGCGTGCTTTCTACTTCTGTCACAAATAAAAATGGTATGATTCACTGAACGGATATATAGAAATCTGTATAAATTTCCTCTACATGTATACAATATAGTTCGAAAGGAAGGTGCAATATGGATCTTGACAAAATTGTATGTAATTGCCTGGGTGTTACCAACGGCATGATTAAAGATGCTGTTGATTCAGGCGCAACGACACTGGAAGCAGTACAGGAAAAAACCGGTGCAGGTACAGTATGCGGTGCATGTCTGGAAGATGTAAAACGACTGGTGGAACAATTTGTATCAGAAAAATAGCAGATAACCAGCTCTGTGAGTATTGGATTGTCATGAATAAAAAAGAATCCTGCATGACAGTACAGGATTCTTTTTTATATTGATTAAACAGCCGCTTTGGCTTTTGCTCTGGGCTTCTCGTCACGTTTCATAAACAAAACAATGGAAACACAGGCAAGGCCTATGGCAAGGAACCACTTGGGATGGATCGGATCACCTGTCTGGGGAGACATATCCGTTGCCGCCGTCAGGTTTGCCGTATCCACATAAATCGTATAGGGTGAGAAGTGCGTTGCCGTAAAGGTAATGCAATCTACACCATTAATCGTATTATATCTTGCATTCAGCTTATCAAGGCTGCCGTCCACCACACCTGCGGCTTTGTTATTACCGCCATAGCTAATCTGCGCATCCGGAATCGGCATCGTAATGTTAACCCGCAAACCAGATACATCCGATATGGGAACTGTGCCTGTGGAATCATACAGTGAAATATCCATTGCCGTATATACGATATTGTCCAGGCTGCCAAATTCTTTGAGTAAGGCGTTCTGTACCTCCTGCTCTGCCAGATCATTCTGTGTAATCATTACCACAAAATCATCATCTGACCCTTCCACTGTCGCAGAAGCAACACCTGTATTGGAAATTCCGGGTTTGGAAATTATAACCCGTGCATTACTGTCCGGACTGGTGTCCGATACGGTGATATCACTGTCACCGGAACCACCGCTTCCTGTGCCATCACCGGAATCGGTTCCGGTTCCTGATCCACTGCCGCCTCCGGTGCTGACAGTAGGTGCTGTTGTGCTGTACGTCGTACCACTGCCACTGGTGCCTTCTTTAAAATTAGCTGTCACAGTAACACGATTGTCCGGCATGGTAAAGGTTGTTGTGGTATTCTGTGCATTGGCAAGAACCACATTCTGAGACTCTGTTGTCCAATGGCTGAAACTCATTCCTTCCGGCGCCGGATTGGCCGTGATTGTAACGGTACGACCTTCTCTGTAACGTCCGCTGCCCATACCATTTACTACTGTTACAGTATGGATTTCGTCATCGTCATCATCATCGTCATCATCATCGTCATCATCGTCGTCACTATTGCTGCCATTGTTTCCGCCGTTACTGCCATTATTTCCACCGTTACTGCCATTATTGCCGTTATTCCCGTCGCCACCGGGCTTATTATTCGGATTATTGGGATCCGAAGGATCGCCCGTATTCGGCACATATTGTGCAATGACCGTCCTGTCTTCATAGACATTCTGATAGCTTCCGCTCCATCCTGTAAACCGATATCCATTCCGCTCAGGAGATGAAGGAGGAACAGCATCTTTGCCGTCTTCCACAAATTCTATCCCCAACACCGTACCGTCATAATCCACAAACGTTACTTTATGGGTTTCTTCCATAAGTTTCAGAGTAATCTGATGGTAATCCGCGTATCTGGCAGCCGCACTGTCTCTGTGGGTATAAATGGTCATTGTACTCACATGTTCAAAGGCATCTGTGGATATATCTACCTCACGGCCTCTGATTTCCACTACGGCACGTTCAATATTGCCAAAAGCTTCATCCTGAATAGAAGTAACGGACTCCGGTAATATGACACTGTTCAAATGTTCACAGTCTCTGAAACATTTCTGTGGAATCGTATCCACACCATCTGTTCCTGTCAGATCCACTTCCGAAATCTCATCACAGTCTTCAAAAGCACCTTCTTTGATATAGCCTACTTTTGCAAGCAGAGGATCATTTGACACATTTACGGACGGGTCACCCACCAGATCTCCTCTGGCCGGCAGACATTCTTCTATTACATACTTGCCATCCGTATTGACCGAATACACAATACCATTTTCACCGATAAATTTCTCGTTGCCTGCCACGCCGGTCAGCTTTGTACACCCCCGGAAAGGCGCAACGCCAATGTCCTCCATACTTTCGCCCAGAGTCACTGACTCCAGATTTTCACAGTTGTCAAACGCATAGTCAGGCAGGTAGGAAACGGTGTGCATTGTTACACTTTTAATGTAGTCGTTTCCTTTTTTAAACTTCTGTTCGTCTTCGTCCAACCCTTCCTCTTCAAACCATCCGCTGAACAGACCCTTTACTACATTTTCTTCGGAGCCGTCATCTTCCGCCATATATTTGCTTCTGGCATCCTGCAGGCAGGCATAACTGGAAATACACATACCATTGTACAGCGTATCGTTAAAATAACCTGCCGCGTCAATAGACGTAATGCCCGCCGGTATATCAATATTCAGGGTGGCTTCCACAATCTCAATTCCGGGCGCCGTAATCTGTTTCCATGGCTTCATATATTCCGGATTACCATTGTTTTCATAGGAATCCAGGAGTTTGTAAGGAAAATCAGCAAAATAACCTGTACCTGGTATTGCATTGCCATTTGTATCGTATTGAGGCAAAACCCAGGGGCCATAGATTCCTTCTGCATCAAGTTCTTCTTTGGTCCTGCCTGCAGCAATCGCATCCTGATACTTCTGCCGCTCTTCATCATACCGGGCAGCGCCATACTGTTCATAAAAAGCATTCTGTATGGATTCTATATACTCTTTATTGTCATCATCTACGTCCTCATAATGAGGATAATCTACCAGTGTGGGCGCATTGGTTTCGCCAGTTCCGTTCTCCGAATTGTTCTGCATCACAATCAGGTTCTGGGGACTTAATGATTTATAGCAGACACGCAGACCGTCTTCCGTTATCTTTGTACCAGGATCCATGGCATGCTCAAAAGGAGCATATCCTTTGACAATATCACCGCTGAATATCAGTGGTTCCCCTCCGGTTGTAAAAGCATTCTGACCGATCTTAAAGCCGGCATAATCGCCATCCTTAGGAGAATGGAACACAACCTCCAGTACAACACTGCTGGGCGCATCTATATTCGTACCACAGTTGGCAAACGCATTTGCGCCTATATTTTTCATCGTATTGCCAATCACAACTTTTTCCAGTTTGGGACAGCCTTCAAATACACCCTCTTCGATGGTTGCCAGTTCCCCGTCGTCAGGGAATGTAAGTTTCTTTATATATTTCTTAATATCATTGGGTTCATTGCCATCGCCAAAACTGCCTTTTGCGACTGTCTTTACGGTAGTTCCGGCAACTTCTGCGGGAATCACCAGTTCTCCGGCCAGTTTATCTTTATCAGCCTGAGTTTTTACCTTGGGATGGAACGAGCAGGATGACAGATTTCCCTTTCCGTCAATCAACATAATCATATTGTTTTGACAGATTTCAAAATAATCCGTGCCGTTCCGGTTATATACATATGGAATTCCCGTCTTCCCATCATGTGCTATAGACAGTGCATCCCAGGTGGATACTCTCGGATCAGCCTCCGAAAAAGCATTGTTCTGCCGCTTCTGCTCCGGACCACGCACATAGAAATCCGGGTTGGTCACTTCATAAAACAGATCGGCATCAAATCGGATACTGCCGCAGGAATACGAACCGTCATCCGGAAAGATCACCTGCTCCAGGCTGACACAGTCCATAAACAGGCCGCTGGGAAGTTTTACATCCGTATATCTTCCGAAATTCACTGACGGCATTGTTACCTTTTTCAAATTGCTGTGTCCTGCAAGAACGTAGTCTCCCAGATCCTTTTCTTCCTTAATCTCCGGAAATTTAAACTCTTCCAGAGAATCGCCGCCGGCCTGCATGGCAAACGCCGCATATCCCAGACTCTTTACATTGTTGTTATTATCACCCCAGGATACATCCCTGAGCTTCGGACAGTTATAAAAAGCAAATTTATCTATAATGCAGGAGTTTGTATGGGGACCCGGAGAAAAACTCAGCTTTGTAAGTTCCTGACATTCTGCAAAAGCGCCCGGTCCTATTTCAGCCACACTATTCGTCACATTAAATTCCTGCAACCCAGTGCCATAAAAAGCCTCCGCACCGATATTCTTCATAGGGTTCTGTACAGTAAAAGTGTTCAGTACAGAACAGCCCTTAAAAGCTGCATTACCTACGGCCTCCAGGTTGGACGCCTCGAACTTCTGCATATTAGAACAGCCCACAAATGCCTGATCCCCTATATATCTGAGGGAACTGGGCAGAGACAGCGTTTTCACATTGGTTACATTTGTAAATGCTGCATTCCCAATAGCGTAAACAGGATTTCCTACCTTACCACAGACAAAACCATTGGTATCTACAAGCAAATCGGCAACTCCTGTATACGGGTTATCCTCATCAGCCAGCTTCTTCGGTATCCAGACCCACTCTGGCGTACCACCTGCCACAGGCTTTTGTACATGTACCAGCGTGCACCCTTTTAAAGAACGACTGGCATTTCCGTCCAAAGTTGGAGAAGTTTTCTTTTCATAACAATAATACTCTCTGTATGCGGCTTCTCCCAAATCGCTCATATTAAAATCACATCTGTGTGTGCTTACATCTGTCTGATCATACTGTTTCACATACTCTTCATATTTATCCGGGAAATATTTCTTGATAAACTCATACCCCGGATCCGTAGGACTGTTTAATGTGATTACTAAGCCTCCGCCTGCCTGTAATCCGTCCACATAATTTGTGAAAGTAGCATCTGATATCTGCTCATACGCACCGGGCACATTCAGACCCAGCTTTACTTCTTCTGCCGGATACGCGCCATTATACTCGCTTATGATAACATATGTATCTTTTGTATAATATTTAAACTGCCACTGGTATACCCAGTTCCCATCTACGTTCAGCACCGTCTCGGCTACATCTGATCCGGTTTGGGACAGGTTCATATTGGGAAACAGCACATTGGGAAGCATGTAATCATTTGCTGTCTGCAGTACCTTATTCGCAGAATCATAAATACCAGCTTCCACATCATACTCATATTTACTGGCATCTCTTATTATATTTGTAATATTCCCATCGGCGTCTGTCACAACATCTCTCGGCGCCGCCGCATTCTCAGGCACAGGAATCGCCGCAACAATAATCGACGTAATCAGCATAATCACTGCCGTAGTACGCCGCATGCGTCTGCGCAATTTTCTGTTTTTCTTTTTTTCTGTCTTAGCCATTTTATTCGCTCTCCCTTGAAACATGCACTATTTCACACGTTTAGCCACTACCACAAACCTGCCGTCCTCTTCTCTGCTGTCACAGGTGGACAATGTCAGAAGCTGATCGCCCCAGGCTGCCTTTACGCCAGTGTCATAAAAAGACATCTCTGCCATCGCATTCATATTGGACGCAAACTCTTCTGCTGAATTTGCCTCGATGAACTGATAATATTTGAAAGTAATCTCCGTATCCTGCCGCAGCCTGTCACGGAATACATACATCACTTTATAAGTGCCTTTCTCATACAGAGTGTCAAATTCAATGGTAGCATGTTTCTCCATATACTCCCTTGATTCATACTTATCCAGATCTCCAAACATATTGCCGGACCGCATATGATGCCCATAGAGAATCAGATTTGTACCGGATTTCAACACATCACAGGCCGGATCCATAAAAATAGAGCCATTCCGGTCATATTCCTGATTAAAATTGTGTGTCAAATAGTACTCCTCATCTTTGGACTGCATCACAGGATAGTCTATATTTGTATCGTCAATTTTCACCCATCCGATTAGACTTTTATTCTTATTATATAAATTTTTATACTCATCCAGAATCTCAGGGACCTCTTCTTCCGGCTTATTTGTCGCTGTCTTCCTGTTTACCGGCGGCTTGTTCTTCAATTCGGCCAGTTCTTCAAAACGATTTCCTGAACGGTCCGCCAGATAATAATAGCCTGCGAAATATCCCAGGCATCCCACGGCAAGCACCGTACAAAACAGAGTGATCAGTTTTCTCCTCGTAGCCCGTCGCCTGAGCTGAAGAAGGATGGCTTCCTGCATCTTCTCATCGTATTCTTCCAGATGATACTCGGCGGCCAGCTTTTTCAAACTTTTTTTCGCCAATCTGTCCGTCTCCTCCTGCACATTCTTTTCCAGTTTTTTATTCCATATATTCTATATTTTACAATATCTTGTGAGAATTGCAAGCCCTTTGTCAAGAATTAGTACTTTTGCACGATGTCTTCTCTGAGTCCCTCTTATCGTTCCCTCTCCATCATTTCCCATGTACGCATATACTTCACCCCCCCCAACTTTATCATCCTGACTGGCCATTTCCACAATCTTCTGTGTCTGTTTCAGTATATCATTGTCCGCATTCTCCCATCGGCTGTCTTCTATATATCGTAACATATCTCTCAAAGCAGTTCCACCATATACACACAAAATACGCCTGAAACCCCTGTCCGAAAAAAATTTTTTATTTTTCCAGAAACAAGGCAAGCCCCCGCTCATAGTATAAACCATAAATAAACTTTTGGAGGCTTTTATGAGCGACTTAACAGCTACTTCCTGTGGATGCAACAATGCTCCTTCCAACGATTGCGGATGCGGCAACTTCCTCTGGATCATCATCTTATTCTGCCTGTGCGGCAATGGCGGCTTTGGCGGCGGCATGAACTGCGGATGCGGCAACTTCAATATCTGCGGCGGTGGAAACAATGACGGTTGCGGTTGTGGATGTGGATGTGGCAGCAATATTCTCTGGATTCTGATCCTTCTGTGCTGCTGCTAATCAGTTCTTTTAAAAGAGCCGTTCTGGCTCATACGGGCAGTCTTTTGCCCGATACAGGAAAGCCGGAAACGTTTCCTGTCAACAATAGATTGCAGGCTTCTCCAGCAAACCTATTGTCATGAACAACAGAACATGTGCTTAGCGTGTTTTCTGTTGATCTGTACAATCGAAAACACGCTTTGCAGGTTTTCGATTGTCATGAAAGATGGAAAGGGGCGGCAGGCGCTGCCCCTTTTTTCCGCATATCTTCCGCTCCGGCGGCATAAGTCTTAGAAAGCGCTGACCAATCATCGCTTCCTGAAAACCTCCGGCGGATGCATACGGATTTGCGGATTTGCAGGGGAATATGTCACTCTGCGGCGCAAATCCGGCGCGGGAAGTGCCCTCACCGGCATTTCCCTGAAAATTAATGATGGAGAGATTATTCCTATGGACGAAAAAGAGCAGGACAATGTAGCGGCATTTGATATGCTGTTCACCACAAATCAGATACAGATCATGAAAACGCTCCTGCCATGTTTTGACCGTCCCGTGCAGAAATATCTTGCCATTTATATCAAATATCAGGAACTGCAATATACCATTTCCTATTTCGAAACCCATGGCGGCGCTCTCTTAGGCGGTGCGCAGCAACAGAAACAGGACATTCGGTCTGTTCTCCCCGCGCTTCTGCCCTATTGCACCGAATCTCAGCAAAAAATGCTGCACCAGTTTGAACAGATCATGTCTTCACTGGAAACGTATCAGGAAATGATGGAGATGATGGAAATGATGCAGGCTATGGGAGGCATGGCGAAAGCCGACGGAGATGGCAGCTCCTCGGAGGGAAGCGGTATGCAGATGCCAGATATTGACACACTGCTGTCCATGCTGGGTCCTGAACAGCAGGCAATCATGGAATTGTTAAAAGGAGGAATGAGTCATGAATGAACCCGAATGGATGAAAGACCCCTCGCTTATGGGGATTGATAAAGCCAAACTTGACTTTCTGCAAATGATGGTGTTTGAAGGGAAGAAACTCTCCCCCAAAGAACTGCTGCCTTTTCTCATGAACATTGCAAAACGCGGCCAGGATCAGTCAGTCTCTTTTTCCAAAGAAGAAATGGATCTGATTATTTCCGTTGTAAAAAAATACAGTACGGAAGAAGAAATCGCGCGCATGGATAAAATTGCCACATTTATGCGGCAGAAAAAACAGTGAAAGCAGAAAAGACCTCTTTTCTGCTTTCCGTTATGATCCATGTTTATGAATGCCTGGGATTTTTCTTTACGATCTCCGCGCTCTCTGTCAGAGCTCGAAGCATTTCCGGAACATAATCATAGGACATCTGGTCCAGCTTTGACAGAAGTTTTCCTTTTGCGGAAGAGACATAGCGGGGTTTCAGACGGTTGAGAGACAACGTAATCACATCTTTCCTGCACTGTCTGCATTTGCAGATCCCAAGACTGTCAATGCACCGGTTCAGCTCTCTTGCCGCCAGCTCCTCCATAATATTGACACAGGTGGGACGCCTGCCGGATATCAGTATATTGTGGACCCGGTTGAGTACCACCCTGCTGTCAAAGGGAAAGAACAGAATATCTTCTGCTCCATTGTCCATGACATCTTTCTGTTCGCTCTCCCTGTTCATGGGCAGCATAACTACAACCGGAATATCCTTCATACGCTGCGACAACTTCATCAGTTTCAGCATTTCAATGCCCCCTATCACAGGAATGTCCAGCGCGGCCACTGCCAGATCCACATCATATGCATTTTCTTTCAGATAGTCCAGAGCCTGTTTTCCATCCCCGGTCGCAATGATTTCATAGTGATTATTTTCCAGCAAAGCCTTCAATGCATTCCGTATGTCTTCATTTCCTTCCACCAGTAAGATAACTTCCCTGCCGTTCCTCATATCTCCCCTCTCCCATGTCTCTATTTCACGACAATGTTAATAATCCTTCCCGGCACATAAATTTCCTTTACCACATTCCCGGTGAGTCTGTCTCCCAGAGCTTCCCTGCCTGCGGCAATGGCAGCTTCTTTCGTACTGTCAGCCGGTATTTTAATAACGGTCCTTGTTTTCCCATTCACCTGTACGGCCACTTCTTTTTCCGTATCGGCCATGGCTTCTTTATCCGCTGCAGGCCACTTCGCATGAAATACAGAAGTTTCATTGCCCAGAGCTCTCCAGAGTTCTTCGCTGATATGAGGCGCAAAGGGCGCTAACAGGATC
>ERZ778511.1614-NODE-1614-length-14636-cov-8.153762_pt1 | contig 14636 bp, 9 predicted proteins | sample MGYA00510347_ERZ778511 | MGnify/ENA primary metagenome ERZ778511 (study PRJEB29527, sample SAMN07138967) | mouse gut metagenome | material: feces | host: mouse | place: China:Nanjing | collected 2016-01-25 ...
AAAAAGGATTTTTTGGGGGAACGGCTTTTGTTTTGGCGCTTATGCTGTTTTCGATGACAGCTTTTGCGGCGCCTGAGAACCGCTGTACTACCACAATAGGAAGCGCAAATCATGCAGCAACGGGAAAGACGGAGTGCCGTATTGCTACGGGTTGTTCGGTATATATTACAGGGAATTGTACAGATGGAACAGAAGTAACATCCTCTGGTCATGGCGTAGTTGCAACCCTTGCAGTAGTAAGGGCTGAGTCTCCAAGGGAGTTTTCTGCGGCATTTTCAAGCCATTTTATTGAATATTATTTACAAGGTGTTTATAGAACGTATAAGACAGCGTCTTCTGCAGGGCGGAACTAGTCCTGTAAGTGACTGCACAAAAAGGGGACCAATGCGTCCCCCCCCTTTTTTCAAAGGAGGGATAAGTATGAAGAAGCTAGTTTCCGCGGCAATTGTTTTGGGATTTCTGTGTTCTCTTTTTTGTGCAAGCTTCTATTCGAACGGCAGGGAAGGCTTTGAGGAGAGCTCAGAGATAGCAGGTGATTTTACTTCCTTTTTATCAGCGCCCATTACGGTATCACCAGAAGGATATTATTTTGTAAAGGAAGGATTTGTGTATTACGTGTCCAACGATTTTCAGAAGAGCACAGTTGTATGCGATAAGCTGGAGTGTATTCACAATGATGATAGCGTGGACAACCTTGGGGATTATTTTGAGTGCAATGCTTATGTGGGGTTGGGTGCTAAGTTTCATATTTATTATTATAAGGACGCCTTGTATGTCAGAGGGACGAGCATGAATACCGTTTTAGATGCCATTTATAAGCTTTCTTTGGATGGGACGGGGCGGACCGTCCTGTATGACAAGGGAACGGCGCTCACTGGGTTTTTCATCTATGAAGGAATGGCATACTTTGCAGACACATCATGGAAGGCAGACAGTGTGGCGCACACCATCAAGAGGTTCCCGCTAGACCATCCAGAGAAGGAGGAGGTACTTTACGAGACAGCGGAATACCCGGATCACACCATCAACCAGATGAAGTGCATGGATGGGTTCTGTTATTTTTATTTCTTTTGTTCTAGGGAGGTTGACAGGGAAAGCTCCTATGTAAAGATTGACTTGGAATCAGGGGAAGCGGAGAAGCTGCATGAGCCCAAGAACTGCAGGCTTGAACTGGGGAAAGACGTATCGTTCCTGATGGAGTATAAGGTCATATCTGATGAACCTTATGACAAGGAAAAGAAATACTACCGTGCCAAAAAGGGAGAGGACTGGGAGCCTTTGACCGAGGAAGATTTTATCAGTGTGGGGAAAAAGGACAATCTGCGAGGATTGGATAAGAAATATGTGTATTTTATGACGGACAATTGGCTGGAGGTTCCTGAGCCGGTGCCGGAAGCTGACTGTCGGGTGCGTGTCTATGAGCATGACGGAACCCTGGCAGCGGAGATCCCGACCGGAGAATTTGGAATTCTTTATTATATATTTCCAGGCACGGAGGATTATATGTTCCTTGAGACGTTTCAGGATGGCGATCCTCTTAAACCGGAATTTTACTATGTAGACAAGTCCCAGTTCCATGGGGGGATTGTGGAGCCGAAGCGTATTGAAATGGGAAAGTAGGAAGAAAGAAGGATTTTTTGGAGAATTGTTTTTGCATTTATGCTGTTTTTGGTAACAGCTTTTGCGGTGCCAAGTAACCTCTATGTTATGACAATGTCAAGCCATAGAATGGAAGATGATTCAGTGAGTATTTTAAAGGTGTATCATACAGTATCTAGCGTAGGACAGAATTGAATCTATAAGTAATTGTGTGAGAAAACAGGGAACCAATGCGTCCCCTTTTTTCAAAGGAGGGATAAGTATGAAGAAGCTAGTTTCCGCGGCAATTGTTTTGGGATTTCTGTGTTCTCTTTTTTGGGCAAGCTTCCATTCGAACGGCAGGGAAGGCTTTGAGGAGAGCTCAGAGATAACGGGTGATTTTACTTCTTTTTCATCAGCGCCCATTACGATATCGCCGGAAGGGTACTATTTTGTAAAGGAAGGATTTGTGTATTACGTGTCCCACGATTTTCAGAAGAGCACAGTTCTATGCGATAAGCTGGAGTGTATTCACAATGATGATGGCGTGGACAACCTTTTTGATTATTATGAGTGCAATGCTTATGTGGGGTCGGGAAGTTTTCATATTTATTACTATAAGGACGCATTGTATGTCAGAGGGACGAGCATGAATACCGTTTTAGATGCCATTTATAAGCTTTCTTTGGATGGGACGGGGCGGACCGTCCTGTATGACAAGGGAACGGCGCTCACTGGGTTTTTCATCTATGAAGGAATGGCATACTTTGCAGACACATCATGGAAGGCAGACAGTGTGGCGCACACCATCAAGAGGTTCCCGCTAGACCATCCAGAGAAGGAGGAGGTACTTTACGAGACAGCGGAATACCCGGATCACACCATCAACCAGATGAAGTGCATGGATGGGTTCTGTTATTTTTATTTCTTTTGTTCTAGGGAGGTTGACAGGGAAAGCTCCTATGTAAAGATTGACTTGGAATCAGGGGAAGCGGAGAAGCTGCATGAGCCCAAGAACTGCAGGCTTGAACTGGGGAAAGACGTATCGTTCCTGATGGAGTATAAGGTCATATCTGATGAACCTTATGACAAGGAAAAGAAATACTACCGTGCCAAAAAGGGAGAGGACTGGGAGCCTTTGACCGAGGAAGACTTTATCAGTGTGGGGAAAAGGGATAATCTGAGAGGATTGGATAAGAAATATGTGTATTTTATGACGGATAATTGGCTGGAGGTTCCAGAGCCGGTGCCGGAGGATGACTATCGGGTGCGTGTCTATGAGCATGACGGAACCCTGGCAGCGGAGATTCCAACTGGAGAATTTGGAATTCTTTATTATATATTTCCAGGCACGGAGGATTATATGTTCCTTGAGACGTTTCAGGATGGCAATCCTCTTAAACCGGAATTTTACTATGTGGACAAGTCCCAGTTTCAGGGGGGAATTGTGGAGCCGAAGCGTATTGAAATGGGAAAGTAGGTGTTGCATATGTTGGAGATTAAGTTCTTGAATAAATCATATGGGAAGAAACAAGTGCTTTTCGGCTTGAATTATACATTTTCGGATGGAGTGTATGGATTGCTTGGTCCAAATGGAGCAGGGAAGTCAACCCTTATCCAGATCATGACCGGGAATCTCACTTGCGATTCCGGGAGCGTGTCCTATTGTGGGAAAGATATTCGGAAACATAGCAGGGAATATCGACAGGTTCTGGGATATGTTCCCCAGCTGCAGGGGATGTATGAAATGTTCACTGCGTTCCAGTTCCTTTCTTATATGGCTGCATTGAAAAGTATTCCAAAGCAGAAGATTCCACTAGAGGCAGAAGCTGCTTTGGAAATAGTAGGGCTTTTGGATGTGGCAGGGAAGAAGCTGTCTACCTATTCCGGAGGGATGAAGCAGCGGATTCTCATAGCCCAGGCATTGCTTGGGCAGCCCAAGGTATTGATTTTGGATGAGCCAACGGCGGGGCTTGATCCCAAAGAACGCATTAAGATACGCAATTTTATCAGCCGCATAGCAGAAGAGCGTACGGTGATCATTGCAACCCATGTGGTATCAGATGTGGATTCCATTGCAAAGGAAATTCTGCTTCTTGGAGAAGGGAGAATCCGCAGACATGGGAGTATCCAGGAACTGTGCAGTCAGCTTTCCGGCCAGGTATATGAGGCGCGAATTAAGAGTGAGGCATTGGAAAAGCTGGAGGAACGGGTGGTTATCAGCAATATACAGGAGCTGCCGGATAGTACCATACAGGTACGCTTTATTGCCAAGGATGAGAATTTCCGGGGGCTGGTAACAGAGGGTGCAGAGGTTTCTGCGAATTTACAAGAGGTTTACTTGTCTGTATTTTCAGAGCAGGATGGAAGGGGTGGGGAGAATGCTGGTGCGGTATGAGCTGAGTAAGCTTATGAGCGGAAAGGTAAAATGGCTGTTGCTGCTGTTTTTGGCAATTAATGGGGCGGCTTATTATATCTATTTGATTCCTGCCATTCCTTCCCCAGAATACAGGAAAGTTTATGAGGAGGTACATCGAAGGGCAGAACAGACAGGAGAACGCCAGGCAGGGCTTGCAGTAATCCAGGAGGAACGTCTCATATTGGAACAGAAAGCGGAGGCAGCAGCGGAGGCAGGAGAAGAATTTTGGCTGAATGAAGAAGAACGATTGCGCTATGAAGCGCTGCAGATCGTGGAAGAGGAATACCGGGACGCAGACAATTTCGATACTTTTATTGAGCAGATAGATGCAAGGGCCGAAAAGCTGCTGGAATTTCCTATTTTTTCAAAGGAAGGAAGTTATTCTTATCGTAACATTATAAAGACGCAGAAAGATTTTTCCGGGTTAAAGGGTCTTGCTGTTACGCCCCAAAGCAGTGCGGGGCTGGTGAAAATGCAGGAGTTTATTTTGGCGGATGTGTTTGTGCTGGCCGGTGTTTGTCTGCTGTCATTTCAGCTATTTGGCAAGGATGGGCGCAGTGGGATGCAGAAGCTTCTGCAATCGTCTTTGCGGGGCAGGGCGTATCTGAAATTCGTGCAGCTTGCCACAGTGTCCCTGAGCACTGCTTTGTATGCATGTGCCATCTATGGGTGGAATATTCTTTTGACGGGGGAAACGGTTGGGCTGCCGCCTCTTGGGGCGGAGATCCATGGAATTGCCGACTGTCGGAATGTGTCATTCCCCTGTACAGTCGGTCTGTATCTTGTGCTTTTTATGCTTTGGAAAATGGCTGCTTCTGTTACCATTGCGCTAGTGTTTCAGGCAGTGATTTACAGGTTCAATGGAGGCAGAGCGGCATGGCTTGTGCTGGGAGGGGCTTTAGGACTAAGCTTTTCCCTGTGGTTTTATCTGCCTGAGAATCCGGTGGCAAAGATCTTCCGGTACTTAAATTTGATTGGAATATTTGATACAGCGGAGTTCTTAGGGGATTATCAGAATTTGAATCTATTGTCTTATCCGGTAGGACTTACCCTTTCGGGATGTGTTTTGATGTTAGCGGTGGGCATTGGGAGCTGCGTGTCTGTTGCCGCATTTGGACCTTCTTCTTTGAAAATTTTTGGTTATGTTAGCAGCAGAGAATCATACAGGAGACGTGGAACAAGTATTTTTCGCAAGGAATGTGACAAGTATTTACGAGTGCAGAAAACTTGGGTGGTGTTTTTGATATTTACAGCAGTTATGCTGTATCGGGATGTGGGAGAATGGCAGGATGCAGGCCTTGTGATGCCATCGGAATATTATTATGAACAGTTTTCGAAAGATTTTATTGGGAAAAGTGGCATGGAGCTGGAACAGGCGCTGGAAAGACTGGAGGAACAGTCCTTGATATTTATGGACGGCGGTCAATATGCCGCATTAGATAGAATACGGATTCAGGCACAGTATATTTTAGAAAGTGGAAAGGAAGGAACAGTATATATCAATGAACGTGTTTGGGACGGATTCTTCTTTGACAAGGACAAGGAGCTGACGCATTTTTTGATTTTTCTTTTAGCAGCAGTATTTTCCCTGGGAGGCTTATTTCAACATGAATCAGCCAGCAGGATGGGAGTGTTGATCCATTCCACAGCCAACAGCCGAAAGGTATACTGGTACAAATTTTTGATTGCATGTCTGACAGGAGCTGCGCTGCAAGCTGTGATTTGGCTGCCCTCCTGCTTTATATTTTTTTGGAGGAATCCAGAGGCTTTGAACATGGGAATGCCAGCATGGTCTCTGTCAGGGTTCCGGGAATTTCCAACTGACTGGACGGTTGGAACCCTTGTGGGGCTTACTGTGCTGCAGAGGATTGCAGCCGGAATTGCAGTAGCAGTGATATTCTTTCTTTTTGCGCAGATCTTCCTTTCTACAGTGCAGTTTTTTTCGGGGACGGTTTTGCTGTTTATCCTGCCCAATGTGATATTGATGATTGCAAATATGGAATATATGAACCCTCTGATTTCTCTGCTGCGTTATCATTTAGAGCCGTTATTGAAATACATTTACGCGTTTTCTTCTTGGCCGTCTGTGTATCATGAGATTTCAGAAGTGGCTTGTGTGCTGGCAGTGGCTGCGGTAGGAGCCGCGCTTTGGGCTGGGGATAGGAAATGGAAGTAAAGATAGTGTGGTTACTGGTCACGGAGTGAACAGTAATACAGTGTTAAAAAGTCTTTTTGAAAGATAAAAGAAAAACTTGTACAAGACGCATTTTTTTGGTATAATATACATTATGGGTTTTGTAAAAAGAAGATGGAGGTACAAATATGAAGCGCAATGTTATTGTGGGACAATCAGGAGGCCCTACTGCAGCGATTAATTCCAGCCTTGCAGGGGTATACAGAACAGCAAAAGACCGTGGAGCAAAGAAGGTATATGGAATGCTGCATGGCATACAGGGACTCCTTCAGGAAAGGTACATTGACCTTTCGGAGCATATTACAAATGAGCTGGATGCAGAGCTTTTAAAGCGTACACCAGCGGCTTATCTGGGTTCTTGCCGTTATAAACTGCCAGAAATCCATGAAGATATGGGAGTTTACGAGAAGATTTTTGAAATTTTAGATAAGCTTGATATTGAAGCATTTATTTATATTGGTGGAAATGATTCTATGGATACCATCAAGAAGTTATCTGATTATGCTATTATTACTGGACAGACGGTACGCTTTATTGGCTGCCCGAAGACCATTGACAATGATTTGGCATTGACAGACCATACGCCAGGATATGGAAGCGCTGCAAAATACATCGGCACTTCTGTGAAAGAGATTATCTGCGATAGCTTTTGTCTGGAGTACAACAAGGGATTGGTTACAATTATTGAGATTATGGGACGTAATGCTGGCTGGCTGACAGGAGCGGCAGCTTTGGCAAAGGGTGAGGACAGCACAGGTCCTGATTTGATTTATCTTCCAGAATTACAGTTTGATCTGGAGAAATTTATTGCGAAGATTCGCAAGCTGTTGGAGAAGAAATCTTCTGTTGTGGTAGCAGTTTCAGAAGGAATTCGGACAGCAGATGGAAAATATGTCTGTGAACTTGGAAATAGTGTAGATTTTGTGGATGCGTTTGGTCATAAACAGCTCTCAGGAACAGCGGCATATCTGGCAAGCTTTGTTGCAGGAGAGATCGGATGTAAGACACGTGCGATTGAATTGAGCACTTTGCAGCGTTCAGCTTCTCATTCCGCATCACGAGTGGACATTCTGGAGGCTTATCAGGTAGGCGGCGCTGCTGTTAAGGCAGCAGATGAAGGTGATACTGGAAAGATGGTAGTGCTGGAAAGAATATCTGATGATCCTTATCAGAGTACAACAGCGGTTAAGGATGTACATAAGATTGCAAATGATGAGAAGCTAGTGCCTAGAGATTGGGTGACAAAGGATGGCACTTATGTGACAGACGAGTTTGTAACATATGTGAAACCGTTGATTCAAGGTGATGTATCACCAGTTATGGTAGACGGAATTCCACGCCATCTGTATAAACCGGGATTTCAGGAAAAATTGTAAGTTTTAAGGGCAGGAAGCTGGGCGCCAGCCTCCTGCTTTTTCATTCTAAAGGGAGAAAGCCAAGACCAATGTATAATGAAATTGATTTAGAGAAAATAGATGTAAGCCATGAGCCGCCCACCCAGGAGCCGGCCCGTCAATATTATTTTATGGCAAAATGCCGGGAATGGGTTCGGGAGTTTGAAAAAAGGAATGGCCGACGTCCATGCTTTTTTGTTCAAACCTTCGGGTGCCAGATGAATGCAAGGGATTCAGAAAAGCTAGTAGGAATTCTGGAGACTGTTGGCTATTGCCAAGCAGAGAAGGAAGAGGCAGATTTTGTAATTTATAATACCTGTACGGTTCGGGAAAATGCCAATAATAAGGTCTGGGGACGCCTGGGCTACTTAAATGCATATAAGAAGCATCATCCCCATATGAAAATTGCCCTTTGCGGCTGTATGATGCAGGAGGCAGAGGTTGTAGAGAAAATAAAAAAAAGCTATCCTTTCGTAGATTTGGTTTTTGGCACCCACAATATTTATAAGTTTGCTGAACTGCTGGAGACCTCTTTCGTACAGAAGGGAAGGGTTATCGATATCTGGAAGGATACAGATAAGATTGTGGAAGAATTGCCGATAGAACGAAAATATTCCTTTAAATCTGGCGTCAATATTATGTTCGGATGTAACAATTTCTGCAGCTACTGTATTGTGCCCTATGTGCGTGGGAGGGAACGGAGCCGTAAGCCAGAAGATATTCTTGCTGAGATTGAACGTTTGGCGGCAGATGGCGTAGTGGAGATCATGTTGCTGGGACAGAATGTCAATTCTTATGGAAAAAACTTAAAGGAGCCTATAACTTTTGCTGAATTACTAAAACAAATAGAAGATATAGAAGGGATTGAGCGAATTCGTTTTATGACCTCTCATCCCAAAGACCTTTCTGACGAGTTGATAGAAGTAATGGGAAAATCAAAGAAAATATGCCGTCATCTGCATCTTCCGCTCCAATCGGGCAGCAGTCGTATTTTGAAAGCCATGAATCGTCATTACGATAAGGAGCAGTACTTATCCTTAGTGGAAAAAATCAGAAGGGCAGTGCCGGATATTGCCTTGACCACAGACATTATTGTAGGATTTCCTGGGGAAACAGAAGAGGACTTTCTGGAGACAATGGATGTGGTGGAACAGGTAGGGTATGAAAGCACTTTTACGTTTATTTATTCGAAACGTACAGGGACTCCGGCAGCTTTCATGGAAGAACAGATATCGGAAGATGTAGTAAAGGATCGTTTTGACCGATTGCTAAAGAGTGTACAGTCCATTGCAGCGAAAAAAGCAGAGCTATATACGGGAAAAACAGAGCCTGTTTTAGTGGAGGAAGTGAATGAACAGGATCAAATGCTGGTAAGCGGACGTTTAAGCAGCAATTTTATGGTACATTTTCCTGGAACAGAAGAAATGATTGGAAAAATTGTAAATGTAACATTAAAAGAATGCAAGGGATTTTACTTTTATGGAGAATTGGTGGAATAAGCTGGGATTGCTGACAGGGAAAAGGAGATATCATGTATTCTTATCTGAAAGGTGAACTGGTTGAGATTTTGGATGATACCATTGTAGTAGAAGTAAATAATGTAGGTTATAATGTTCATATTCCAGCCAGTATGATCGATAATTTTACTGGAACAGGTCAAAAAATAAAGATTTATACGTATCTTCATGTGAAAGAAGAATTGATGGAGCTTTATGGATTTCTGACCAGGGATGACTTGAATATTTTCAAGCTTCTGCTAGGAGTCAGCGGCATAGGTCCCAAAGGCGCGCTGGCAATTTTAACGGTAATGACGCCGGATGATCTGCGTTTTGCAGTATTGGGAGAGGAGGCAAAGGCAATTGCAAAAGCCCCTGGAATTGGTACCAAGACAGCCCAGAGGTTAATCTTAGAGTTAAAGGACAAGTTAAAGCTAGAGGATGTCTTTGAGAACAAAATTGTGGATATGGCAAATGAACAGGAAAATTCTCTTTCAGGTGTAAAAAGTGAGGCAGTGCAGGCATTATCGGCTTTGGGATATTCTTCTTCGGAAGCCATCAAAGCGGTGAGTGGAGTAGAGCTTGTCCCAGATATTACTGTTGAGGAAGTATTAAAGGCAGCCTTAAAGCAAATGGCATTTATATAAACAGAAAGGAATATCCTTCATGGAAAAACGTGTAATTTCCACCCAGATTCAGGAAGAAGATCTAAAAATAGAAACTAGCTTACGTCCCCAGAAGCTGGAAGAATATATTGGACAGGAGAAGGCAAAAAAAACGCTGAAGGTTTATATTGAGGCAGCAAAGCAACGACAAGAAGCTTTGGATCATGTGCTTTTTTATGGGCCTCCCGGTTTGGGTAAGACTACACTGGCAGGGATTATCGCCAATGAGATGGGGGTGCATATGAAAATCACCTCCGGGCCTGCAATTGGGAAGCCTGGAGAGATGGCAGCGATTTTAAACGGGCTACAGGAAGGGGATATCCTTTTCGTAGATGAAATTCACCGTCTGAACCGCCAGGTGGAAGAGGTGCTTTATCCTGCCATGGAAGATTATGTGATTGATATTATGATTGGAAAAGGGGCCACTGCCCGCTCGATTCGTTTGGATTTGCCCCATTTTACCCTGGTAGGGGCAACTACACGGGCGGGACTTTTGTCAGCGCCCTTACGTGATCGTTTTGGAGTAGTGCATCATTTGGAGTTTTATAATCCAGAGGAGTTAAAAACCATTATTCTTCATTCAGCAAAAAAACTTGAGGTGGAAATTGATCAAGATGGAGCATTTGAGCTGGCAAGGCGTTCCAGGGGAACTCCCAGGCTGGCCAACCGTCTGCTGAAACGGGTACGGGACTTTGCACAAGTAAAATACGAGGGGAAGATTACCTTAGAGGTAGCTGTTTTTGCGTTGGATTTGCTGGAAGTAGATAAGTATGGGCTGGATCAGAATGATCGAAATATTTTATTGACTATGATCGAAAAATTTCAGGGAGGGCCGGTAGGACTTGATACGCTTGCAGCTTCTCTGGGGGAGGACGCGGGGACGATTGAAGACGTATATGAACCTTATTTGGTGAAAAATGGGTTTATCAACCGTACGCCCAAAGGAAGAGTGGCCACTGACTTTTCTTACAAACATTTCGGAATTGCAAAATAGTATTTGTTTTTCTGTAGAAATCAGTTATAATTAAGAAAGTGGTGGAGCAGATTAGTGTCAGGAGAGGATGAATATATGTCAGCAAAAACTAGCGCTGAGGTGCTAATTGGAGGAAAGATTTATACTTTAAGCGGTTATGAAAGTGAAGATTATCTACAGAGAGTGGCAAAGTACATTAATGGGAAGATAAATGAATTCGATGAGATGGAGCAATTTCGTCGTTTTCCTGCAGAGATGAAGTCTACACTGGTACAATTAAATATAGCAGATGACTATTTTAAGGCAAGAGAACAGGCAGAGAAACTTGATCAGGATGTCAAAGAGAAAGAAAAGGAAATTTATGAATTAAAACATGAATTAATTTCTCTTAGGATTAAGGCGGAAAGCAGTGAAAAGGCAGCTACGGAATTTGAAAAAGAAAACCGGAAGCTTTTATTACATAAATCGAAACTGGAAAATGCACTGGAGGATGCACTATTAGGAAAGGTCAAAGGGCAGGTGCAGCCGGAGAAACAGACGTTAGATGTGGGGAATCATTTAGAAAGAGAAAAGAGTCAGATAGGAACTGTAACTCAGGATTCCAATGTCAGGAATCAGTTAGAAAAAGAACAAGGGCAAACGGACCCGGCACAGCCGAAAGAACAGATGCCCTTTGAGGAGTCGCATACAGATGCAAAAAGGGAAGAATATTCCGTTTGAGATAAGTGGTGGCGTAAGACAAGGCAGTTTGTTTGGAATGGGGCTATCGCAAAATTGGGCGCTTCCACAAGATATCGTTCTATCTATGTGATAGTTAGAACGGTTATGATGGAAAACCGTTATTTTGTGGCAGCCCTATATTCATGATAATTATTTGACTGTATAGGAGAGATGTTATGCATCATAGAAGGGAAAGAAAAACAGAACTATTGTCGCCAGCAGGCTCCCTTGATACTTTAAAAGCAGTTGCAGATGCTGGAGCAGATGCAGTATATGCAGCAGGAAATCGGTTTGGGGCAAGAGCTTATGCAGATAATTTTACAGAAGAGGAATTGTTAGAGGCTTTGGATTACCTTCACCTGAGAGGAAAACAGCTTTACCTTACAGTAAATACTTTATTGAAAGAACAGGAAATCAAAGAATTATATCATTATCTGAATCCTCTTTATGAAGCGGGACTGGATGCTGTAATTGTACAGGACCCAGGCGTCCTTCACTTGATTCGAAGCTATTTTCCAGGATTGTCCATCCATGGGAGCACTCAGATGACTATTACGGGCGCTTATGGGGCAAAATTGCTTTTGGAGGCAGGATGCAGCCGCATTGTTACTGCTAGGGAGTTAAGTTTGGAAGAAATTTTACATATTTATCAAGAAACGGGAGCAGAGATTGAGAGTTTTGTCCATGGGGCTCTTTGTTATTGCTATTCCGGTCAGTGTTTGATGAGCAGCATGATTGGAGGAAGAAGCGGAAACCGGGGCAGATGTGCGCAGCCTTGTCGTTTGCCATATGAATTACTTACAGAAAAACAGGAAACATTTTCCAAAGGAAAAGGAGAATACCTTTTAAGCTTGAAAGATTTATGTGGAATTGAGCTGCTGCCCCAATTAATTCAGAGCGGCGTCTATTCCTTTAAAATCGAAGGGCGGATGAAACAGACAGAGTATGCTGCAGGAGTTACAAGGATTTACCGGAAATATCTTGATCAATATGAGTCAAATCCGGCACAGATTTACGAAGTTACAAAGGAAGATCAAGAGCTTTTGTTAGCTCTTGGAAACCGATGCGGATTTACAGATGGATATTATACCAGAAAAAATGGGAAAGATATGGTTACCTTTATCAAACCTTCTCATGAAAAAGAAAAGAAAGGTTTGACACAACATCAGCCAGAGAAGGAGATAGAAGGTAAAGAAAAAATAAAAGGAATCTTAAGACTTTTTCAAGGAAGACCTGCCCATCTTATGTTACAGTATAAAGGGATTCAGGTTGAGGTAATTGGAGATCTGACAGGGACTGCATTAAAGCAGCCTTTGACAGAGAAAATAGTGTTAGAAAAAATGCAAAAGACAGGGAATACGCCTTTTGTATTTGAAGAACTAAAATTGGAAATGGATGAAAATGTATTTCTTACCGTAGGAGCTTTAAACCATTTACGTAGAACTGGGTTGAAATCTTTACAGGAAGAAATTTTGAAAAAGTATCATAGGAAGAGCGAGAGCCTTTCTTTTGCAGCTATGGAGGAACCCCATTGTGGGTTGCTAGAGGAATGTGAAGCCAAGAGCAATGAAGCATGTAGATGTCAAGGGGCAGAGCTTCGTGTTTTGACAGAAACATTCCAACAGTTTCAGATTACGTTAAAGCAACCTGAGGTTGTTCGCATTTATCTTGAAGCATCCATATACTCCAGAAGGAAATTAGCAGAACAGCTTAAGGTTCAGGTTCATCAGGCACATGAAGCTGGAAAAAAATGTTATTTGGCATTCCCTTATATTTTCCGTATGGACACGGCTCTTTGGTTTCGAAAGAATTGGAAGGAAATAGAACAGGCGCAAGCAGATGGATATTTGATAAGAAATTATGAGGAGATTCAATTTTTAAAAGATATGGGTGTCGATTTTGAGGTTGTGCAGGGAGACTATAATTTGTATGGATATTCCAATGAAGCACGCAAGGCATTGGAGGAATGGTCGGTTTTCAATATTACCCTTCCAGTGGAATTGAATTTTAAGGAATTAAAGGAAATCAATTGCAAAAGAGGAGAGATGATTCTGTATGGATATCAGCCTCTCATGATTAGCAGTCAATGTCTTTTTAAAAATGTATCTGGTTGTAATCCTGGCAAACATAATTTTTTTCTGAAAGATCGTTATGGGAAACAATTTCCGGTGAAAAAGCAATGTGAAGACTGTTATAATATCATTTATAATATGAGTCCCACATCTTTGCTGCATCATATGGGGAAAATATATGAGCTGCATCCGGCAGGAATCCGCTTGTCTTTTACCAAGGAAAATCCAGAAGAGACCGAGCGGGTGTTTGCATGCTGGAGGCAAGCCTTTGAGGATTCTACAGACAGCCAGAAAAAATATTTTTCGGAGTATACCAACGGCCATTTTAGACGAGGAGTCGAATAATTTATGTTACATTTAATTACAGAACTATCCAAGTATACAATGATTATATTGTTTGCTCTTTATACTTGGCAGTGTTTTTCTGCCTTGAATAAAAAGGTGGATTTGGAAGAACAGGCATGGAAATTTAAAAAACAGGTCATGTATATGTATTTATTTCATCTAAATGCCTATGGGGTTCTTTACTTGTCTACAAAGAATCAGGATTTGTTGAAATTTTATCTGGAACAGGTGGTTTTCTTTCTTACTGTACAGGTCTGCTATAGAATTTTTTACAAACGGGTATCGAAGCTGATCGTGAATAATATGTGTATGCTTATGTGCATTGGTTTTGTGGTGCTGACACGTCTTTCATACAAGCATGCAGTAAAGCAATTTGTAATTGCCGTTATTTCCATGGCAATTACCATGTTGATTCCATTCTTTATCAGCCGCTGGAAATTTGTCCGAAGTCTTACATGGATGTATGCATTAGCAGGAATTACTATGTTGGGAGTGGTGGCGGTTTTGGGGGCAGTGTCCCATGGCGCGAAACTTTCATTTTCTGTAGCAGGTGTTACGATCCAGCCTTCAGAGTTTATTAAAATTATATTTGTTTTTTTTGTTGCATCCATGTTTTATGAGTCTACAGAATTTATACAGGTAGTAAAGGCAACTGTGGTTGCAGCAATGCATGTGGTGATTTTGGTGTTATCTCGGGATTTGGGAGCTGCACTTATATTTTTTATTGCCTATCTGGTAATGTTGTATGTAGCTACCAGAAAATTATACTATTTTGCAGGG
>ERZ778511.1617-NODE-1617-length-14598-cov-4.552293_pt1 | contig 14598 bp, 11 predicted proteins | sample MGYA00510347_ERZ778511 | MGnify/ENA primary metagenome ERZ778511 (study PRJEB29527, sample SAMN07138967) | mouse gut metagenome | material: feces | host: mouse | place: China:Nanjing | collected 2016-01-25 ...
ATATTTCTGTATTCGAAAGGACAGGTGACATTATGACTTATCAGAAGGGTTACACGATTGAGATCAAACAATCGCCGGCTATGAATGTGCTGGCGAATCGAAAGACAATGGGGGTGGATGAATTTGGCAAGTATTACAGTACGCTTTTTGAGCGCGTGCCAAAAGAGCGGGTTACGCCTACCGGATTGAATGGCGCAAGGTATTACGATAAGGAATTTGACAGGGAATCTTCCGATATCGAAGTCTTTATCGGGATCCGGGAAAAGGAGAAAGCGGATGTGGTCATGGAATGCTGTGAGTGCGCGATGACGGTACACCACGGGGGATATTCCACGCTCTCAGAGGCGTATGGCGCCGTCGTGACGTGGATTTCAGAACATGGCTACGAGATCGCGGGAGCGCCGTTTGACCTCTATATCAAAACGCAGTTTGATTCGCTCTCTCCAGAGGAATGGGAAACAGAAGTTTATTTCCCGATACGGAAAAAATAACAGGTTAAGATACCAATACACCAATAGATCCCAACCATCGGCATACAGGCAGATGGCTGGGATCTGATTCGTTTTGGGCGTTTTTTAGGCAGGAGCGCGGGACGGCGGAGCGGAGTTTTGGCGACAACCGGCCGAAACGATACATAAATCCATATCCATTTCCGTAAAATATAAAAGGCGTCGTCGTGTTACTATGCACGGCGGCGTCGTGGCAGGCGTCGCGGGCGGCGAATAAAAAATTTGCATAATACGGCTGTTTATGGTATACTTAAACGGATGTTACTTTAGTGTTTGCTTGGCAGGCTTGAGAAAGGAGGTTTCCAGTGAGCAGTGTGATTTGGCTTGTGATTCTTGCCGTCATGATCGTGATGGAGATCGTTTCACTCGGGTTGACTACGATATGGTTTGGCATAGGCGCCATCGGAGCGGCTATCGTGGCATGGATGGGCTATGGATTCTGGCTGCAGCTTTTGGTGTTTGCGGTACTGTCCCTTGTATCTATGGCATTGTTCCGTCCGCTTGCTGTTAAGTATTTGAATCGGGACAAGGAAAAGACGAATATTGATGAGGTAGTAGGTAAAACGGTCGTTGTTACAAAACAGATCGACAACGAGATGGCGGCCGGAGAGGTGCAGTTAAATGGGATGAGCTGGACGGCCAGAAGTGAGAGCGGCCGCGTGATCCCAGAACAGGAGAGAGTGACCGTGGTATCCGTGGAAGGCGTTAAATTGATCGTAAAATAAAGGACGGCGGACGCGTGACGGTAGTTTTTTGTAACAAGGTTAGCGACATAAATAATGTGAAGACCGGCTGGAGGCCGGGAAGAAAGGAAAGGTAAAATAAAATGGATGATTTAAACAGTGTGGGCATAAGCGGCGGCGTTGTGGTAGCGATCATTCTTGTTGTCATCGTGCTGATCATTTTTGCTTCCTGTATCAACATTGTACCGCAGGCGCATGCGTATATCGTCGAGCGGCTTGGCGGGTATCTGAGTACGTGGTCTGTCGGCGTGCATTTTAAGCTGCCGTTTCTCGACCGCGTGGCGAGAAAGGTAAATTTAAAGGAGCAGGTGATGGATTTTGCGCCGCAGCCTGTGATCACGAAAGATAATGTTACGATGCAGATCGATACGGTCGTATTTTTCCAGATCACAGATCCAAAACTGTATACGTACGGTGTGGAAAATCCGATCATGGCGATCGAGAACCTGACGGCTACGACGCTTCGAAATATCATCGGTGATCTCGAACTGGACCAGACGCTTACTTCGCGTGAAACGATCAATACGCATATGAGGTCGAGTCTGGATATTGCCACGGATCCGTGGGGGATCAAGGTGAACAGGGTGGAATTAAAAAATATCATTCCACCGAGGGAAATCCAGGATTCGATGGAAAAACAGATGAAGGCGGAGCGTGAACGGCGTGAGTCGATCCTCCGTGCCGAGGGAGAGAAGAAATCTACGGTATTGGTAGCCGAAGGTAAAAAGGAATCGGCTATTTTGGAGGCGGAGGCTGAGAAGGAAGCAGCTATCCTCCGTGCTGAGGCAAAGAAAGAAGCGACGATCCGCGAGGCGGAAGGCCGCGCGCAGGCAATAGAGGCCGTGCAGAGGGCAACGGCCGAGGGAATCCGTTATCTGAATGAGGCGGCGCCGTCGAGCCAGGTGCTTACGATCAAGAGTCTGGAGGCTTTTGAAAAGGCGGCTGACGGAAAAGCGACGAAGATCATCATACCGTCTGAGATTCAGGGAGTAGCGGGACTTGCGAAAGCGATTGCTGAGAGCGTAAAAGATTGATCCTGCAGCGATTCAGGCGTATAGAAAACGAGGCATTCCCCAAATTTGCTTTCTGGTATGGGAGGATTTGGGGAATCTTCTTTTCTTCGTATTCAAAAGCGACAGAAAAAGAATAGAAAAGAGGAAATGAGATGGACTTAAAAGGAAGAAGTTTTTTGACGTTAAAGGATTTTACTCCGCAAGAGATTACATATTTTTTAGATCTGGCTGCCGATTTGAAAGAAAAGAAGAGAAATGGCATCGCTCATAGAAATCAGGAAGGAAAAAATGTAGCTCTTATTTTTGAAAAAACGAGTACGCGTACGCGTTGTTCGTTTGAAGTCGCGGCGCACGATCTGGGGATGGGAGTGACATACCTTGACCCGAAAGGATCCCAGATCGGGAAAAAGGAAAGTATTGCCGACACGGCGAGAGTGCTCGGCCGGATGTTTGACGGTATCGAGTACCGCGGATTTGGACAGGAAATCGTAGAGGAACTGGCGGGAAACGCAGGGGTTCCCGTGTGGAACGGATTGACAAATGAGTATCACCCGACACAGATGTTAGCGGACCTGCTTACCATCCGTGAACACTTTGGATCGCTGAAAGGAATGAAACTTGTTTATATGGGGGATGCCCGTTATAATATGGGAAATTCACTGATGATCGCCTGCGCGAAAATGGGGATGGACTTCGTGGCCTGTGCGCCGAAGGACTATTTCCCGGCAGCGGAACTGGTGGAGCAATGTGAGGAATACGCGAAGGAGAGCGGCGCGTCCATTACGCTGACGGAAGACGTCATGGCGGGTACGCGGGGAGCGGATGTTATTTACACTGATGTCTGGGTTTCGATGGGAGAGCCGGATGAGGTTTGGGAGGAGCGGATCCGTGTGCTGTCGCCATATCAGGTCAATAAAAAGGTGATGGAAAACGCAAAAGATTCGGCGGTATTTATGCACTGCCTTCCGGCGTTCCACGATCTGAAAACAAAGATCGGGCAGGATATTTATGAAAAGTACGGGTTGACAGAAATGGAAGTGACAGATGAGGTGTTCGAGCAGTATGCGGACATCGTATTTGAGGAAGCAGAAAACCGTATGCACACCATAAAGGCAGTGATGGCGGCGACATTATGACAGGAAGCTGGAAAGGAGGGCCAATATGGGTAGTAACTTGAATTTGGAATATCGACATGACTGGATCCAGAAGATGGCAGGGATATGTGAGGCCAGCAGCACGATCGATTCGACGTTGTTCGATAAATATGAGGTAAAGCGCGGGCTGAGGGATCTGAATGGACAGGGTGTTTTGACCGGATTGACAGAGGTATCTGAAATCCGTTCCTATACCGTGGTTGACCATGATCTTGTCCCGTGTGAGGGAAAATTATTTTATCAGGGAATTGATATTGAAGATATTGTGGATGGATTTCTTCATGAGAAACGTTTTGGTTATGAGGAGGTTGTCTATCTTCTTTTGTTTGGGGAACTGCCCACAGAAGGCCAGCTGGAGGATCTGAAGGATATTCTCGCGGAATACCGCAAGAGCCTGCCGACAGGTTTTGTGCGCGACATCATCATGAAGGCGCCGAGTTCGGACCTGATGAATACGCTGGGACGGAGTGTGCTCACGCTCTATTCCTACGATGAAAAGGCGGACGATACTTCGACGGAAAATGTACTGCGTCAGTGTCTGGAGCTTGTGGCATTGTTACCGATGTTTGCCGTGTATGGGTATCAGGCAGCAAATTATTTCCATGAGGGGAACAGTTTCTTTTTGCATCCGCCGAAATCCGAATATTCGACCGCTGAAAATATTCTGCATATGCTCCGTGCGGACAGCCAGTTTACGCCATTGGAAGCGAAAATTCTGGATATTGCCCTCGTTCTCCACGCTGAGCACGGCGGAGGAAATAACTCTACCTTCACGGATCATGTCGTGACGTCTTCCGGGACGGATACGTATGCCGCGATCTCGGCGGCGCTCGGTTCACTGAAAGGGCCGCGGCATGGCGGGGCGAATAAAAAAGTTTCAATGATGTTCGAAGATATGAAAAAAGTGCTGAATGACTGGGAGGATGAGGATGAGATCCGTATGTATCTGACGGCGCTCCTCAATCGCCAGGCATTTGATAAATCGGGACTGATTTATGGAATGGGCCACGCCGTTTACTCTATTTCCGACCCGCGTGCCAAAACATTCCGGAAGTTTGTGAGAAAATTGTCGGAAGAAAAGAATATGATGGCAGAATATGCGCTGTATGAGAAGGTGGAGCGGCTGGCTCCGGAAGTGATCGCGAATGAGCGGCACATTTATAAAGGTGTCAGCGCGAACATCGACTTTTACAGTGGTTTGGTTTATAGTATGCTTGGCCTGCCGACGGAACTTTATACGCCGCTTTTTGCGATTGGACGTATTGCCGGGTGGAGCGCGCACCGTCTGGAGGAACTTGTCAATGCTGGAAAGATCATTCGTCCGGCGTACAAGGCAGTATGCCCGCACAAGGACTACATACCGATGAATGAAAGGAAGTAAGCGGATGGATGAGAGGCAGGTTCTTTGTGCTTGCAGCGCATATGAACAGAAATTTTACCTGAACCCCGTCTATTCTTCCCTGCCGGACGCGGTGCAGGAAGAACTGAAAATAATGAGCGTGATGCTTACCGCGGATGTGGGAGGGGTTTTTACGATGGCGTTTGAGGAAGATGGAACGCTGTTTCTCTCAACGACGGCAAAGGAAAATGATCTTACTTATGATGAGATCGGCAGTTATTTGAAGGTTAAGAAACTCCGGCAGGAGAAGGAAGAATTATTCGAGGGACTGGAGCAGTACTACCGCACCTTTTTTATGGATTAGCAGCGGGTGCAAACGAGATCAGGCGCATGGGACCGGCGCAGGAATGAGGAAGAAATGTTACTTGCAATAGATATTGGAAATACAAATCTGAATGTTGGCGTGTTTGATGAGGATCGGCTTTTGTTTACGTTTCGTCTGACGACGAATCTGCCGCGGACGTCTAATGAATTTGGAGAAGCCATCGTTGAGGCGATCAAACGCCATGGGATTGAGGCGACGGGGATCCATGATGTCATTATAGCGTCAGTCGTGCCGAAAGTAATGTATTCTTTAGTGAGCGGGATCAAAAAGTATTTTCACTGTACGCCGTATGTCGTGGGAAATGATACGAAGTCAGGAATCCATATCGCAGCGGCGAATCCGGGCGAGATCGGCGCCGACCGTATCGTGGATGCCGTGGGGGCTTACGTGCTGTATGGAGGCCCGGTCATCATCATCGACTACGGAACGGCGACGACGTATGATCTTGTGACGGAGGACGGCGTGTTCGCGGCGCGTGTGACATGCCCGGGAATCAAGATCAGCGCCAAGGCACTGTGGTCAAACGCGGCGCAGCTTCCTGAAATCGAGATTAAGAAGCCGGAAACGATCCTGGCCAAAAATACGATTACGAGTATGCAGGCAGGGCTGATGTATGGCACGATCGGGCAGACAGAGTACATTGTGCGCAAATTAAAGGAGGAGTCCGGCATTGAGCATATAAAGGTCGTTGCTACCGGCGGACTTGGCCGGAGCATTTCTGATGCGACGGGGGATATAGACATCTACGACCCAAATCTGACCCTTCAGGGTACCAGGCTCGTTTACGAGCAGACGAAAGCGGCTGAAAGGAAAGGAAAAAGGAGTCAAAATGGGTGAACCAGAACGGAAGGATGAGTGGTTGATCGGAGGGGTTAAAATTCCCGGACGGGTGCTGCTGGCGCCGATGGCAGGCGTGACGGATCTGCCGTTTCGTCTCCTTTGCAAAGAAAAAGGAGCCGATCTGATCTATACGGAAATGGTAAGCGCAAAGGGGCTGTATTATAACAGTAAAAATACGGGAGCGCTCATGGAGATCCGGGAGGAGGAGCGGCCTGCCGCCCTGCAGCTGTTTGGATCGGATCCGGATATCATAAGCAGTATGGCAGGACGAATAGAAGGAAGGAATTTCGACATACTGGATCTGAATATGGGCTGTCCGGTGCCGAAGGTGGTCAATAACGGTGAGGGTTCCGCTCTGTTAAATGACATTAAGCTGGCGGCTAAGATCGTTCGAATGACGGTAGGGGCTATAAAAAAACCGGTTACGGTAAAATTCCGCAAGGGATTTGGCGATGGAGAGGAACAGGCGGTCGAGATGGCGAAGGCGGTTGAGGCTGCCGGTGCGTCGGCAGTAGCTGTTCATGGACGGACGAGAGAACAGTACTACAGCGGAAAAGCGGATTGGAATATCATACGAAAGGTAAAGGAAGCCGTGTCAATACCGGTCATCGGTAACGGTGATATTTTCAGCGGGCAGGATGCCCGCAGGATGTTTGAGGAAACGGGTTGTGACGCGGTTATGATTGGACGTGCGGCGAGAGGGAATCCGTGGATCTTTACACAGATCAAGCACTATCTGGCAGAGGGTGTGGAACTGCCAAAACCTGATATGAAGGAAGTGTTTGCGATGATCGCGCGGCATGCCAGGATGCAGACAGAGTGGAAGGGTGAGCGGTATGGCATGCGGGAAATGCGCAGCCATATTGCGTGGTATACATCGGGGTATCCGCACTCGGCATCCCTTCGGCGGCGTGTGAATGAGATCGAGACGATCCGGGATCTGGAGCAGCTTTTTCAAAATTATATATAAAAAACAAAAGGAGGATATGATCTTGAACACAATACGAACAAGAATTACAGCAATTGCGATTGTCTGCTCGCTTATTATGGGGATCAGCCTGGGGACTTTGAGTTATATGTATTCCAGTGATGTGGCAAATGACGATTCCAAAGAGTTTATGCTGGCGATTGCACAGGAGAAGAAAACCGAGCTCGAGGGGATATTAACGAATATCCAGCAGTCCGTGGATACGCTGACGGAAATTTGTGTCAGCAGGCTCACCGATTTTAAAGCTTTTAAATCCGATCCTGCGTATGTGGAGCAATATACAAAAGGTATCGAGGATGTTCTTCAGAGCTTTGCGGAAAATACGGGCGGGGCACTTACCGCCTACGTGCGCTATAACCCGGATTTTACAGAGCCGACATCCGGCCTGTTCCTTTCGCGGAATTCGACGGAGGAGGAGTTTAAGAGTATAGAACCTACGGATTTCAGCAGTTTTGAGAAAGATGACCTCGAACATGTGGGATGGTATTATATCCCGGTGGAAAATAAGAAACCGACATGGATGGATCCGTACCAGAACCAGAACATCGGAGTGACGATGATCTCCTATGTCATACCGGTGTACATAGAGAATGAATCTGTCGGGATCATTGGCATGGACATCAGTCTTTCGACGATCGAATCTCTTATTTCCGAGGCGACGATCTATCAAAACGGATATTCGTGCCTGATTGATTCCAACCAGCGTTTTGTCGTACATAAAGATCACGAGCTGGGAGATGAACTGAGTGAAGCGGTCCCAGAGGTAGTGGACATTATTTCGGATGAGGGGAAAGAGAACCAGGTGGTTTCCTATACGGCGCAGGGAACAAAAAAACTGCTTTCGTATCAGAAGCTGAAAAATGGGATGACGTATATTTTAACGGCCACAAACGCGGATGTGTACGCGAAGTCAAATGCCCTTCTCCGGCTTATGATCATATTCTTGCTGTGCGGACTGGCGATTTCCTGCGCGGCGGGCTGGATCATCAGCGGCAGGATTTCCAGACCGATGAAGAGCATAACCGAAATCATAGGGAAGATCGCCCGTCTGGATCTTCAGCGTGATGACAGGGTGGCGAAGATAGCAAAACGAAAAGATGAGATCGGGAAGATGTCAGGGGAAGTCGAGCTTATGAGCAGGGAGCTGGAGGAAATGGCGAACCAGATCAGCCGGTCATGTACTGAGGTGAACCGGGGGGTCGCTTCTCTCGAAGATGTGATGACTAACACGGGAAATCTTTGTCAGGATAATTCCGCTACGATGGAGGAGATGGCAGCCGGAATGGAAGCGTCTGCCTCTACAACCGACCTGATCCAGAAAAATGTGGAACAGGTGAGTGGAAATGTACATATGATCAATGATATTTCGGAACGGGGAAAAGAAATTTCCGAAGAGGTGAAGAAACGCGCGGTAGAGCTGAAGAAGCATACGGAGACAGCGGACAGCCGCACCCGGGAGATTTACGGGGAGATCCGTGAAAAATCGGATCTGGCGCTCCATCAGGCGGGAGCGGTATCTAAAATCCATGAACTCGTTCAGACGATCAGTGATATTTCTTCCCAGACGAACCTTCTGGCACTGAACGCTTCGATCGAGGCGGCGAGGGCCGGCGAGGCGGGAAAGGGCTTCGCGGTTGTGGCGACGGAGATCGGGGCGCTCGCCAGTCAGACGCAGATTTCGGCGGATGATATCAAGCGGATGGTAAATGAAGTGGAACTGGCCGTGAAAAATATGGAATCCTGCATCGGGACATCCACTGAGTTTTTGGAAAATACGGTATTGACAGATTATCAGGAATTCAGCAAGGTGGGAAATGCGTATAATGATGACGCGGATATGTTTGAGAAATTCATGGGTGAGATCCATGATTCAGTTACAGAACTTTCCAGATCCATGAACGAGATCGTAAGTTCGCTCGATGTGATCAACAGGGCTGTGAATGAGTCGGCATCGGGTGTTTCGGACGTGGCAGGAAAGACGAATGAACTAGTGGAATCTACAGTACGCGCCGGAGAGATGGTGAGTCAGAGCGTGGAGAACATCGCGGAACTGGAGAGACTGGTAGGAAAGTTTTCTCTTTGACGAATATTACTTTACAAATAATAAAAGGCATGGTACACTTGTACTGTGCCTTTTTTCTTAGATCTAGTGTAGGAGTCATATGTTAGGTTCCAATCAGTGAAGGCATGTAAGAAAAGTCCAAATTTATTTTCCCATTCACAAAAACATGTTGACAAATTCGGAAAATAGGTGTAATATACCATTATAAAGAACGTGTGTTCCGAATTAAGGTTCGTTTATTATAAGATTTGGAGGATATTCAGAGATGGAGAAAGATCAAAATAAAGTAAAAGCGTTGGAGTCTGCGATCGCGCAGATTGAGAAACAGTACGGAAAAGGTTCCGTCATGAAACTGGGTGACACCGCATCCAGGATGGAGGTGGAGGCTGTTCCGACCGGCTCGCTGAGCCTTGATATCGCGCTGGGTGTAGGCGGGATTCCGAAAGGAAGGGTGATAGAGGTCTACGGGCCGGAGTCGAGTGGTAAGACGACCGTGGCGCTGCATATGGTAGCGGAAGTTCAAAAACGAGGCGGCATCGCCGGATTTATCGATGCGGAGCACGCGCTGGATCCGATGTATGCGCGGAACATCGGCGTCGATATTGATGAACTCTACATATCCCAGCCGGACTGCGGGGAACAGGCACTGGAGATCACGGAGACGATGGTTCGTTCGGGAGCGGTCGATATTGTCATCGTGGACTCAGTGGCGGCGCTCGTACCGAAGGCAGAGATTGACGGTGATATGGGTGACAGCCACGTCGGTCTTCAGGCACGGCTGATGAGCCAGGCACTCAGAAAGCTGACAGGTGTGATCAATAAATCAAACTGTATCGTTATCTTTATCAACCAGCTCCGTGAAAAAGTGGGAGTTATGTTTGGAAATCCAGAGACGACGACAGGCGGCCGCGCTTTGAAGTTCTATGCGTCCGTGCGTCTGGACGTGAGAAGGATCGAGACGCTGAAGCAGGGGGGGGAGATGATCGGAAACCACGTCCGGGTAAAGGTCGTGAAAAATAAAGTGGCGCCACCGTTTCAGGAAGCGGAGTTCGATATCATGTTCGGCAAGGGGATCTCGCGGGAAGGAGACGTGCTCGACCTCGCGGTGAAAAACGATATTATTATGAAAAGCGGCGCATGGTATTCCTATAACGGAGAAAAGATTGGGCAGGGGCGTGAAAACGCGAAAGCGTACCTCGCGGATAACCCGGCGGTGTTTGAAGAGGCGGAGAGGCTTGTCCGCTGTAAATATTTGGAGAAAAAAGCGGAGGAAGAAGCGAAGGCGGTAGCCAAAGCAGGTGCGGCGGATGCAGGCGTTGATACGAATGCGGAGGATAGTAAAAAAAGTGCTGCTGCAGGGAAAGAACCGGCGAAGAAAAGGGCTTCCGCGAAAGAAAGTTAAGCAGGTGTCCGTGTGATGAGTGTGTCGGAGAGAGAAGTGTCAAATCGAAAGGTGTTAGAACGAGAAGTGTCAGGACTAGAAGTGTTGGAGCGAGAAGTGTCAAAGGGAGGGTTTTCTGGCAGGGAGAAGACCGAAACGGAGGGAAAGGAATTTTTTTCCTGTGGGGAGGCAAAAAAAGCCGCAGAAAAGGCGATGGCACTCCTTCTATTCAAAGACCGCACAAGGCATGAGTTGGTGACGCGCCTGTACCGCGCCGGCTTTTCGGAGACGGCATCATCGGAAGCGATGGAGTATGTGGAGCGGTTTGGTTACATCAACGACCGCCGGTACGTGGAAAATTATGTCATGTTCCAAAAGGGGAAAAAGAGCCGGCGCGAGATGGTGTACCAACTGACGGAACGCGGCATAGAGGGAGAGGTCATTTCTGAGGTGCTGGAAGAGTGTGAATACGACGGTGAGCAGGAGGCGATCCGCATGCTTCTGAAAAAGAAGCTGAAAGGGCGGCTTTTATGCGAGACGTCGTATGAGGAGCGTCAGAAGATGATGGCATACCTCGGGCGGAAAGGCTACGAATTCCACACCATCAAGAAAGTGTTTTCTCAACTTGACAACGAGGGGAAAAAAGTGTAAAATTGAAGTGTTGTATTTACGTGCAATGATAACTAAATAAAGGAGGTGCTCCTGTGCCAGAGTTGAGTATTGGATTCATCGTTGGTGCGGTTGTCGTAATCCTTGCTCTTATTGCAATTACAGCACTGATCGTATGGAAAAGTGCGATCGCTTACCGGATCAAAGTCGGAGAAGCGAAGGTTGGAAGTGCAGAAGAGAAGGCAAGAGAGATTATAGATGATGCATTGAAGACGGCAGAAACCAAAAAACGCGAAGCTCTTTTAGAGGCCAAAGAGGAAAACCTGAAGGCCAAAAATGATCTTGACCGAGAGACGAAAGAGCGAAGGTCAGAGATCCAGCGCTATGAAAAAAGAGTGCTGGCGAAAGAAGAAACTTTGGACAAGAAACTGGATGCACTCGAGAAACGGGAATCGAAACTTTCATCCAAGATGGCGGATCTTGAAAAAGAGAAGGAAAAGGTGGAAGAACTCCGCCAGAGCCATCTGAGTGAATTGGAGAAGATTTCTGGTCTCACCTCCGAGCAGGCGAAGGATTATTTATTGAGAACTGTGGAAGAAGATGTCAAGCATGAGACCGCAGTTTTAGTAAAGGAATTGGAACGTCAGGCAAAGGACGACGCGGACAAGAAGGCAAAAGAATACATCATCAATGCGATCCAGAAGTGCGCAGCAGATCATGTTTCGGAAGCTACGATTTCCGTCGTTCCGCTGCCGGGTGATGAGATGAAGGGCAGGATCATTGGCCGAGAGGGAAGAAACATCCGTACTCTCGAAAATCTGACCGGCATTGACCTCATCATAGACGATACGCCGGAAGCAGTCATTTTATCCGGTTTTGATCCGATTCGTCGAGAAATAGCCAGAATTGCTTTGGAAAAATTGATCGTCGATGGCAGGATCCATCCTGCGAGAATCGAGGAAATGGTTGAAAAAGCAAAAAAAGAAGTTGAAACACTGATTCGTGAAGAAGGAGACGCGGCGGCGCTCGAAGTCGGCGTACACGGGATCCATCCCGAGCTGATCCGCCTTTTAGGTAAAATGAGGTTTCGTACCAGTTATGGCCAAAATGCGTTAAAGCATTCGATTGAAGTAGCACATCTGTCCGGACTACTTGCGGGAGAGTTTGGCGCGGATGTCCGCATGGCGAAACGAGCCGGCTTGCTGCATGATATTGGAAAGTCGGTTGACCATGATATGGAAGGTTCCCACATACAGTTGGGAGTCGAACTGTGCCGCAAGTACAAAGAATCTTCACTGGTGATCAATGCGGTGGAAGCCCATCATGGCGATGTGGAACCGGAAAGCATGATCGCCTGTATCGTACAGGCATCGGATGCCATTTCGGCTGCGCGTCCGGGTGCCAGAAGAGAAACGTTAGAAACTTACACGAATCGATTGAAACAGTTGGAGGATATTTCAAATGCCTTTAAGGGCGTTGACAAATCTTTTGCCATTCAGGCAGGTAGAGAAGTTCGAGTGATCGTTGTACCGGATCAGGTCAGCGATGATGATATGGTGCTGTTAGCCAGAGATATATCGAAACAGATTGAATCTGAGTTACAGTATCCGGGTCAGATCAAAGTTAATGTGGTCCGTGAATCCAGAGTGGTAGATTATGCTAAATAAATGGGTTGATGGCATGAAATAGATATGACACCCATTCGGATGCCGTATCTATAACACGAAAAATGAAATGATAACCTGCTGTACGATGTGAAATACAGCAGGTTTTTTGTTTTAGTCCTTTTTTGCGGGGACTGGCCCCTCAGTCATATCGGATCGTCTTCTCCGTGTATTTACGCTCCATATCATGACGGATCTTTCTGTTTTCAACCGTTTCAAAAAGAATCGAAAAATCATAGTCGGCAGGATATAACTTCTCAGCTGCCACATGAAGTTTCACTCTTTTATGATTGATCCAGATTTTCTTTCCGGGCAGCTGTACGCCCAAAACACCTTTTTTGTTGATCGGTTCGTATACGATACCGATTTTTTTATCGGGATATACCATCACACTGTCTCCGCGCCGGTATTCATAGCGGTGTTTTGCATTCCCTTTTTTATTTTTGATCTTTGTGATCCTACCTGTCTCCTTTTTCGGGATAGCCGTATTTTTTTGCTGAAAATGATACGTATCGACGGCTTTTTCACCATAGGCAGCCCGGATGGCCACGCGCAGCATCTCATTTGGCATACCAAGCCTGTCAGCGATATAAAAGGCACAGCTTTCGCCCGCTTCTCCGATCAACATTTGATATGTGGGCTGTAACGTTTCCTTATCGAACGTCATTCTCGCATTTAAAACATCCGGGGCCTGGTCCGCGTACTCTTTGACTTCCGGGTAATGCGTGGTTACCAGAAATAAAGCGCCGCTCTTTCGGAGTTCTTCTAATATGGCGATTGCAATTCCCATGCCTTCGGTTGGATCGGTGCCGGAACCGAGTTCATCCATAATGATCAGACTGTTTTTGTTTACCTCACCTAATACTTCCAGCACATTTTTTATGTGAGAGGAAAAGGTTGATAAGTTTTCCGCGATATTCTGGCCGTCACCGATGTCACACAGAAAGGAATTATTCATACAGATGTCTGCCTCCCCGCATGTGGTGTGTAATCCGCACTGTGCCATCATGCAGTTGAGCATGACGGTTTTGATCGCCACCGTTTTGCCTCCTGTATTCGGCCCGGTGATGATAATGCCCCGGATCGTTCCGCCGATCTGAAACTGGAGAGGAACATTGATTTCTTTATCCATCAGCGGGTGTCTGGCGTCTTTTAATGTAATCCTGCGTTCGGTATTGATGGACGGCTCTACTGCGTCAAGGTCGATGCTTAATTTCCCTTTGGAAAAGATGAAATCCAATTTTTCGATCATCGCGATATTTTCATTCATGGCGGCAGATGAGGCCGCGACCAAAGCGGTCAACGTGTATAAAATACGGTAGATCTCGTTTTCTTCACGCATTGTAAGCGTCTGCAATTCCTCATAACATTTTGCCACGCTTGCCGGTTCCATAAATAATGTATTTCCGGTTGCCGATCTGTCGATCACGCTGCCATTGATTTTTAGTTTGCATTCCTTTTTTACGGGAACGCATAATCGGCCGTTTCGCTTCGTGCAGTAGTGATCGGCCATGCAGTCTTTATGGGAGCGCATGACCTGGTTGGCCTTTTGTTTCATGTCTTCCTCACATTTGGCCATCTGGCTTCTGATCTGGCTGAGATCTTTGGACGCATGGTCGTCGACCATACCGCCCCGGATCTGTGTGCTGATTTCCGTTCGCAGTTCTTCCAGCGTATCCAGATTTTCTTCATAGTAGGCAAGAGGATTCTCGAATATTTTTCCCCGTTCCAGGTAATCTTTCATGCGCCGGATGGCTGCTAAAAGTGTTTGTACCCGTTCGAGCTGGTACGGAGTCAGGCAGTCGCCTTTCTCCGCGATCATCATAATGTCTTTTATTTCTGTCAGGTTTTGCAGAGGCGGTGTTCCCAGTTTTTCCATCAAAGCCCTGCTGTTTGTCGTATCGCGCAGCT
>ERZ778511.1620-NODE-1620-length-14569-cov-12.211727_pt1 | contig 14569 bp, 8 predicted proteins | sample MGYA00510347_ERZ778511 | MGnify/ENA primary metagenome ERZ778511 (study PRJEB29527, sample SAMN07138967) | mouse gut metagenome | material: feces | host: mouse | place: China:Nanjing | collected 2016-01-25 ...
AAAGTAGGCCAGGAGATAGTGGGCTTCGGTCTGCTCGACCCGTCAAAGACTCTCAATGACGGCAAAGATCCCTTCCTTTTCGACATTTCGATCCCCTACGGTCTCTCGATCCTCGCCAACCACGATGCCAACACCTTCGTGCCCGGCATCAATGATCTTATCGAAGGCATAAGCCTCACGCCGGAAGGCGACACCATCAGGACTGAATCATATGCCGAACGCATAGCCATAGGCAAACGCGCCCATGAGGCCCTCCGTGACTTCGACCGGGCCATGACCGACGGCGATACCGCGGCTATGGCCGAAGCACGCGCCCGTCTCAAGGAAGACTACCGCTATTTCGGCTACGGATATCTCGACAGCCCTGAGGAGGCGATTCCGCCTGTGGGCATGACATTCTATTCGTTCCACATCATGGTGCTTGCCGGAGGCTATCTCCTGCTTTTCTTCATACTCGCCGTCATCAGCTCGGCCCGTGGCGGACGCCTTTGGGAACGCAAGTGGTGGCAGTGGGTGGCCATACTGACCATCCCTGTGGTGTGGATCTGCTCAGAAGCCGGGTGGGTGACTGCAGAAGTCGGACGCCAGCCCTGGATCATCGAAGGCCTGATGCCCGCCCGCGCCGCTATCTCGGCCATCTCGGCCTCTACCGTACAGCTGACATTCTGGATGTTTGCCGCCGTATTCACAGCCCTGCTCGTGGCCGAGGTCACAATCATGATCAACCAGATCAGACGCGGACCTGAAAACCACTAACCCGATTTCTCACCCTCAAACAGACATAAATCATGGAACTTGAATCCTTACAGATATATTGGTGGCTGCTCATTTCTGTGCTCGGCGCACTGCTGGTGTTCCTGCTTTTCGTGCAGGGAGGACAGACGTTTCTGCTTTCCGCCAGCGACTCTTCCGAGGCCTCGCGCCGTATGATCAGTTCTTTCGGCCACAAATGGGAACTCACGTTCACCACTCTGGTGGTTTTCGGAGGTGCCTTCTTCGCATCGTTCCCGCTTTTCTACTCCACAAGTTTCGGAGGCGCCTACTGGCTGTGGATGCTCATACTGATCAGCTTCGTGCTCCAGGCTGTCAGCTATGAATTCCGCACAAAGCCGGGCAACATCTTCGGCACCCGCACCTACGATACCTTTCTCTTCATCAACGGCTGCGTGGGCTGCATTCTGCTCGGCGTGGCTGTCTCGATGTTCTTCTTCGGGGCTGAGTTTTCAGTCAGCAAAGGCAACATTCTCAACGGTTCTTCTCCGATGATCTCAGTCTGGGCTCCCTCCCACGGTTTCGAGGCCATATTCAACTGGAAGAACCTGCTGCTCGGCTTCACCGTTCTCTTCCTTGCCCGCACGCAGGGAGCACTCTATCTGCTCAACAACAATTCCAACCCTGACAGCTTTTTCAAGGCCAACCGCCGCCGAGTCATGGTCAACGGTGCCATATTCGTGGTGCTCTTCCTCATCTTCGCCGGGGTTCTCCTCACGTCAACCGGACTGGAGACCACTTTCAACGGCGGGATCGACGGCCTGCGGAGCACTTTCGCTCCGCGCGAGTTCAAATACTTCCACAATCTGGTGGAAATGCCCTGGACTCTGGCCATCTTCCTGATCGGAGTAGTGATGGTGCTCTACGCAATCATTCGCTCCACTCTTGCCGACCACTGGACCGACGGCATCTGGTGGTGCGGAACAGGCACCATACTGGTGGTGCTCTGCCTCTTCTGGATAGCAGGCTACAACAACACCCCCTACTACCCCTCGCTCACCGACCCATCGTCATCGCTTACCATCTTCAACAGCTCATCGAGCCACTTTACTCTCACCTGCATGAGCTGGGTTTCCATAATCGTTCCTGCAGTGGCTGCCTACATAGCCTATGCCTGGTATGCTATGGACCGCAAGCACGAATAAGACGCCTATCATCTTGTAAATCCCACCGATCCAACACAATCAAAAGTTCCGGAAGTCTTGTCACCGACTTCCGGAACTTTTGTCATACAGTTTACCTCTGCAACTGACTTTTACCGAGCGGACAAAAGACGCTGACAGGCTCTTCCAAGAGGTTGTTTAAAAACGACCTCTAAAGCACTGCAACCTGAATTTCAGGCAGTTTCTTAAATAAAAGAGCATGACTGCGCTATAAAAGCCAGAGCGGAATATCACATAAAAGATTTTTGAAATCGCAGGCGCGGCTTCCGCCGGATCATAATTCCGATAAGCCCGTTTAAGCGTTTCCAATGCTTCGCGGCGGTCATGAGCCGATAATTTCGAATAATTTTCAACATATTTTGCCATCTTGTCGGCAAGACAAGCTGAGAGATGTAGTTGCAATCGTCTCCATAGCGGACCTTCACTGCATCCATGATCCAACAAGGCCTGACGGATAAACATATTTGAATCCAGGATATTGAAACTCCTGGCCGATTTGATTTCCACAACCGAATCAGGATTATATCTGTAATTGTAAACCGCCTTAGCGGCAAAAGCGACTTTTTCCGCATCCATCAGAAGGACACGGCTGCCGGCTTCGTCAATAAACATAAGAGACTCCGTAAGTGCCACCACGGGGGCCTTCACCGTCAATCTCAGTCCCAGAAGATAGTTCAGGCACTTCTTATAGAACTCCTTTTCATACAAACCGCCGTTCATTCCAAAGCGCCACTCATAGAGCGTGTGGGCAACCAGATCCCAACCCGTATAAACCGAGCCCTTATCCAAGGCTTCGGAATCAAAGATTTCCACCTCTTCCCCGGATCGGCAATTTCTCATGATCGGTAATGTTATTTCGGCTCCGGTCTCCAGCGCCCTGTCAATAAGCTCCCTGATAAAGTCTGCCGAAACATCGTCATCCGCATCTATCGGGCAGACATACTCTCCCTCGGCCATCTCAGCGCCCTTTACCCTCGGTCTCAATGGAGTTCCGGAATTATGTTCCGTCTTGTAAAGTCTTACCCTCGGATCACAATCGGCTATATCTTGTACCACAGCCGCAGTCTGATCAGTCGAGCAGTCATCCACAAAAACCAGCTCCCAGTCAGGATAGGTCTGCGCCAATACACTATTATATATTGTCTTTACGTATTCAGCAACATTATATGCGGGCACTATAACTGATACCAGCGGATGCCTGACCTCTCTTCCATTCTCAATCATATTTCAATTCCGGCTAATTAGAGGGTGTTTCAACATACGAAACAGAATTATAAGGCCCTGTTACCTTGACATGACAGGGCGCTATGTATATGAGACTCCGGCCATCGCGGGTGCGAAACCGGATCTGCACCGACTCCATGCTGTCAAATCTCCGGCCATCAGCACACTCGTAATCACACTTTATACCACGCGACGCCACTTCAGTCTCAGTCCCAGTCCAATAAGTCATAGTCATCCGTCTGTCAGGCATGATCAGCTCATCGCCATAGGCAAACACATCTGCCCCACCTGAAAGTTTCGCCGGAAATCCGGGCCGTTCATGACTGTCATGACCGCCATTGGAGCTGCGTTCCATCCAATCGACCATTTCAGCCGTCAGACTCTCCAGCACAGGCGGAACAACCGCAAAGACTTTGTCGCCGGGATAAAAATCATTGTAACTGTTGATGTGGAGCGTGGTCCGCCAGTGGGCGTTGACCGGATGAAGCAGCGTCAGTTTTGACATTGCAATCGTATAATCACGATATACAGTCCCCGTCTCCGACTCCGCCATCTGCCGCTCGATCTCCTGTTCTTCATCCCATAGCCGCTTCTGAGTCCTGATGACATTGATATAGAAGACCACGATCATAAGCAATGCCACCCCGGCCAGACATTTCACCACCGTGGCCGGCCATCTGACAAAGACCGTCCGAAGCAGCCCGAACATTGTCAGCGAGGCAAAAAGATTGCAGATCCAAAGAGCCCGCGGATTGGAAGGGGACGATTTGAATACTATCACCGCTGACACCACAAAGGCCATCGCGACAACGACATCCATTGCTTGTGGATGCCAATAATGATCCCGACATCCTCCAAGCGCACATTTCCGGATGCGGCAAGCCATCAAGACAACAGCCAATCCCGCCAAGACTACTACAGGCAGCGACAGAGTAAGCACTGTCTTCAGATTGACCGGGGCGCCCACAGAGACAGACGAAAACCTCATCCAAAGGCCCGGCGCACTGACAACCCAGAGTGCTCCCGCAGCAAAAACGGCTGTGAGAATCCACCACTGCCACGGCATACGGAAACGCCTTAGAAGCGCCCACGCCCCAAGACCGCATCCGACAGGCACGGCATAACCTTCATGTATCCATCCACACAGAAAGGCATAAACACCACCTGCGACAAGCACCGGAACCGGGAGCCTGCCGCTTGCCACACGACGCAGCAGGACGAGAAACCACACCGTCATGGCCGACGGCAAAAGGACATTGAATGAATTATCGATCCCCATCGTGCCGAAGGGCCACGAGAACGTAAATGTCATCCACCCCCAGAAAGCGATCATGACCAGAGGCAGGTCTGAGCGTCGGGGGGAACACAGCTGTCCCGCACCAAGGATAAGAAAGGCCCCGCTCAGTCCGACTACAAGCGCCAGAGTCCATTTGGGCAACAGAGCCATACGCATCGCCATGAACACGATGTTGTCCAGCCGGCAATTGTCGATAGACCTCAGATAGGCCGTGAAATTCCACATCCTCGGCCAGGAAAACTCCTTGACACCGCCGTTGGCTGTCATCCAGTCGACAGGAAGGGCATAATCGTCACCGATATAAGGTACATGGAGCGAGAAAAGTGCATAGATCAGCGCGGCGAGCAGCACACCCGCCCAACAGACAAGTCTTCCTCCGGGCGACAGAGGTCTGTCAGCGCCCGGAGGAAGAGTCGCATATAATTTCTCAGAAAACACGATGGTCCGTTTAGAGATCGAAGAAGGTCTTGAATGCCGCTATGGTATAGGCATGGTCTTTAGTGGCCATCGTCTCGCGGATCGAGTGCATGGCCCATATGGCCTCGCCCATGTCTACGCCGCGCAGGTCGATCTGCGATGTCAGAATATTGCCGAGAGTCGATCCGCCGGCCACATCGCTGTGGTTGACGAAATACTGACAGGGCACTCCGGCCTTGTCGCAGATAGAGCGGAACACGGCAGCTGATTCGGCATCGGTCATATACTTGCAGTTGGCATTGATCTTGATCACCGGACCGCCGCCCACCACGGGATGGTTTGTCGGGTCATACTTCTCCGCATAGTTCGGATGGAAAGCATGGGCGTTGTCAGCCGAGATCATAAAGGACTTGTCGATCGAGCGCAGATAGTCCTCTTCGCAGCCGCCGAGACAGCCTACAATGCGGCGCAGCAGCTGGGCGAGCACCGGCGAAGCGGCCCCCTGCTTGGTTCCCGATCCGGTCTCTTCATTGTCAAACACAGCCATCACACGGGTCTGTGCCGTCGACGAAGTCTCAAGCAGAGCAGTCATAGCGCCGTGGACCATACTCAGGTCATCCAGGCGACCCGAAGTCAGAAACTCATCGTCAAGCCCCACGGTGCAGGCGGGAGTGGTGTCGAAAAGCGAGAGGTCGAAGTCAAGAATATCGTCCACACGGCATCCGAGCGCGTCAGCCACAGTGCGGAGCAGCAGATTGTCTTTCTCGGCGGCATCTCTGACAATGGCTATCACCGGCAGCATGTCTTTCTGCTTCGAGAGAGGATTGCCCTCGTTGACAGCGCGGTTGAAATGGATGGCAAGGTGCGGTATGATCAGCAACGGGCGGTCGAATTTCACTATCTCTGTACGGGGATGCAGCGGATCCTCGCCGCGGAGCACCACACGTCCGGCCACCGAGAGCGGACGGTCGAACCATGTGTAGAGAATCGGACCACCGTAGACCTCCACGTTCAGCCTGACAACCCCACCTTCGCTGATCATCTCGGCCTTGGGCTTGATGCGCAGGCAGGGAGAGTCAGAGTGGGCCGAGATTATGCGGAAACCGGCGTCAGGGCCTTCGGTGGTCACTGTAAACGCGAAAATGGCGCTTGAGTTCTTGACCAGATAATATTTTCCGCCCGGCTGAAGCTGCCAGCGGGCTGCGGGGTCAAGCATGGTGAAACCGGCGGCGTCAAGATGGCGTCTGACGGTCTTGACGGCAAGAAAATTGACCGGACTTTCGTTGAGGAACTCCATGAGGTTCCGTGCGGTGACTTTGATATCTTCCATGTGATTCAAATTTCAAGGTTTACGGCAAATTTACAATTTATTCGCGAGAATTTCATAGCCCGCAAAAATTTCTCGGATTTTTTCATTATATTTGTGCATCTATAAACCTTCAACCTATTTACCCCAAACCTTACCAATCAGCATGTCATTCCGATCATTCATGTCTGCCGTCATGGCCTTCGGCATCCTGACAGCCGCCGCAGACACCCGCACAAATGCAGGCTCAGCCTATCTGCTGAGCCAGAGCATTGATGTCAGCAAGGATTTCGCTGACTTCACCAACACCTATTTCTTTGCCGACTCTCTGGCCGGGTTCGACACTTCGACCGGACGCGGCACCATCAGCTGGAAGCGTCAGCAACTCATGCCCCGTCAGGCCTTCAACGCCAACACCTATCTCCACCAGCCTCTCAAAAGCCTTGATTTTCCTGACACTGCCTATCCGCAAAATCCCGATCTCGGTTTCAGTATCGAGCCGGTCAACGGACGCACACTGCGCCTGCGCATCCACACCTCGCCGGTAGCTCCCGCCGATCCCGACTCGCTTTCGCCCATGCTTGCCGGACCGGTAGCCAACGATGCATCCGCCTGGAAGGTCACACGCAAGGGCGCCGACGTTCTCTACACCTCGCCCTACGGTTCTCTGCGCATCCAGGCCGATCCCTGGCGCATTGTCATACTCGACAGCGAGGGCCGCGAACTGAGCCGCACACGCACCTGGAGCGACAACGATTCCACCCAGATCAAGGTGCCACCGTTCAGTTTCATCAAGCGCGGATCAGACAACTCCCGCTCCATCAACCCCGTCTTCTCCCTTACGCCCGGCGAACGCATCTTCGGCTTTGGCGAAGGCCCCGGTCCGCTTGACAAGGCCGGACAGAAGCTCAACCTCTTCGTCACCGACCCGCAGGGCCCGGAAAGCCCCGATATGTACAAGCCCATCCCCTTCTTTTTCAGCAACCTGGGCTACGGCATGTTTATCCACACCTCGGCTCCGCTGACCGCCGACGTGGGCCAGAGCTACATCGGAGCCAACAAGCTCTTCATGGCCGATGAAGACCTTGACCTCTTCATCATGTGGGGCACTCCAAAGGAAATCCTCAGCGAATACACCGCCCTGAGCGGACGTCCAGAAATGCCACCGCTGTGGAGCTTCGGCACCTGGATGAGCCGCATCAGCTACTTCACCGAAGACGAGGGACGCGACGTGGCGGCCAAGCTGCGCAGCAACCGCATCCCGGCCGACGTTATCCACTTCGACACCGGATGGTTCGACACCGACTGGCAATGCGACTATGAATTCTCGCCCGAACGCTTCCGCAACCCGCGCAAGATGATCTCAGATCTTGCCAAAGACGGGTTCCACATCTGCCTCTGGCAGCTCCCCTACTTCGTGCCCGGCAACAAATACTTCCCCGAACTCGTCAGCAAGGGTCTCGCGGTCAAAAACGGACGCGGCACTCTGCCCTATGAAGACGCCGTGCTTGATTTCACCAACCCGGAGACCGTCAGCTGGTATCAGTCGAAACTCGGCTCGCTGCTCGAAATGGGCGTTGGCGCCATCAAGGTCGACTTCGGCGAAGCCGCTCCCCTCGACGCCATCTATGCCAACGGCCGCAGCGGTCTCTACGAACACAACCTCTACCCGGTGCGCTACAACAAGGCCGTTGCCGACGTGACCCGCCGCATCAAGGGCGACAACATCATCTGGGCCCGTTCAGCATGGGCCGGATCGCAGCGCTATCCGCTCCACTGGGGCGGTGACGCGGCAAGCACCAACACCGGTATGCTCGGCACACTCCGCGCAGGCCTCTCGCTCGGCATGAGCGGTTTCTGCTTCTGGAGCCACGACATGGGCGGCTTCGTCACCTCAACCCCCGAAGCCCTCTACCGCCGCTGGCTCCCTATGGGCTTCCTATCATCACACACCCGCGCCCACGGAGCGCCTCCGACCGAGCCCTGGCTCTATGACAATCCGGAATTCACCGACTACTTCCGCCGCTGCGCCGAGCTGAAATACTCGCTGATGCCCTACATCGAACAGCAGGCCGCCACCTGCGTGGCCAACGGATGGCCCATGCTGCGCGCACTGCTCGTGGAGTTTCCCGATGATCCCGGTGTCTGGACCGTTGAAGACCAATACATGTTCGGCTCCGACATCCTTGTGGCCCCGCTGCTCACCGAAACCTCCGCGCGCAACGTCTATCTGCCCGCCGGACAGAAGTGGACCGACTATCAGAGCGGCCGCAGCTATTCGCCCGGATGGCAGCGCATAGAGGCCGACGGTCCGATCAAGTGCGTCATACTCGTCAGGGAAGGGGCCGAGATTCCAACCGTGGCGCCCGCGCAGTCAACCTCGGCAATCGACCGCTCCACTCTGCGCGTGACCAAGTACTGACCCGATTCCGTAAAAAAACGGGGGCAATTTTTCAGAGCTACTTATCGGAAAGAAGTTCTGCAAAGATACAACACCCGGCCTCCTGAAAGAGTGTGATAATACGGAAGCACACCATCCGGAACGGTAAATCGGTGTCCTCGACCGGACACCACATGCCGAGAGGGATCGCAAACCCGTGACACCTGCGCTTTGCGCTCCGGTGTCACGGGCTACGAGTAAACCGATGTCCTGGCGGACATCACCACCCGGATTCTGTGCGACTCTATCCGGATTCTGAGCGCATCCATCCGGCCTCAGCACGCGAAGCGTGACCCGGACAGAACCCCAAGCCCTAACCAGTCCGAAAAGACGGACCTTGGAAGGCTCTGCGGTTAGCGGGTGTCCGGCAGGACACCGGTTTACTCGTAGCCCCCGACACCGCAGCGCTTTGCGCGTAGGTGTCGGGGGATTGAAAGACATTCAAACTATCGTGGTGTCCGGTCGAGGACACCGATTTACCGCCCCGGACGGCTGCGCAACGGCGCGTGTCCATCCGGAGCGGTAAATCGGACGGCTTTGCGTATGACGACATCCACAGAACAGAAACCGGGCCTTGAAAGCGCGTTGAATCCGCTTTCAAGGCCCGGTTTGTATGGTATGTGTGATCAGATTTCAGATCACTTCACAAGAACTTTGGTGACACTGCTGCCCCGGCGCACAATGTAGATGCCGGGGGCAAGGCCTTCAGTCGAATCGCCGAGTCTGATGCCGTTGATCGAATAGACTTCCACAGGACCGTCTACAACCACATCGGCCACCGGAACATCAATGCCCGACTCATCAGAGCCGTTGACGCCGTAGACAAGTTCAGGCCCGTCGGCATAGAGCGTAGAGGCGATGATGCGGCATCCACCCTCGTCAGCACCTTTGCGGACAGTCACAAGACCGTTGTTGTCAACGGTAGCGACAGCCGGATTGGTAGAGCGCCAGAAAATCTGAGGCAAGGTGGCATCTGCGGGCCACACCTTGGCCGACAGCTGGATGCGGTCGCCGGGCTCTCCGCTGATGCTTGTCTCTCCCTCGCCGTCTATGCGCCGGGCCACAGTCATCGAATAGCCTGTGAAACGGTCCCAGCAGGTATAAGCATCATAATAGGCATCAATCACATCCTGACCGCCCTGCAGATAGAGCTTCGCGCTGTAGTCGCTGAAGGCAGTGTAGGGCGCTGTCGGGGGCTTCTGAGCGGTAATCGCCACAGATTCCACATTCGCGTTGCCAGCGAAAGCATTTTCGCCGATAGTCTCCACTCCACAGCCGATAATCACTGATTTTAAATTATTGCCACTGAATGCATACGCACCGATAGAGCGCACAGATGATGGAATCACGACTTCAGACAAAAGTCCGACACTAAAAGCATTGGCTCCAATCGACTCCAGGCCGCTTCCTAATGTCAGATTTTCAACATTCCGACAAGCAATAGACGCATCATCAGGAATGGCCTTTACAAGGTTGCCTATGACAAGGGTCTTAAATCCGACTACTCCAATTTTACTGTCACCACCCCAGTCACGGCCTATATACATTGACTCTGCATTAGCTCTCGTATCCTGGTTGGGATAATGATAAGATCCAAAAATATCCGTCCCGAAAGATATCGGCTCAGTCGAATCTTCGATCCGGAATTCAGTCATAGATTTGCAGCCGGCAAACGCCTGGTTGCCGATAGTCATTACCGCTGCAGGAATGCTCACAGAGCGCAGACCTGAGGCATAAAACGCGTTTGCCCCAATGCTCTGCACGGACTCAGGAATGCTCACAGAGCGCAGACCTGAGGCATAAAACGCGTTTGCTCCAATGCTCTGCACGGACTCAGGAATCTCAAACGATTCAAGAACAGAACAGCCATTGAACAAACCGGAAGGAATCAGACCAATGCCCGGTCCGGCAATGACTTCTTTCAGAGCGCTGCAACCGCTGAATACATCAGAGTCAATGCGTTGCACAGTCGCAGGTATTTCAAACGATTCCAAAGCCGTGCAATCCTTGAAAGCACCACGGCAGATGATCTCAATCGAAGCACGCGGATTTATAGTCATCTCTTTCAGTTCGTAGCAAGCGCTGAATGCCTCCGGGCCAATCACCTTGACATAATAGCGGCGGGGATTGTCAGGATCTGACATATCTGTCACTCTCTCAGGGATAGTGGCCCCGGTTATGCTTTTTGACACAACACCGGCAAGTATGGCTGTCGGTTTCTCCGGATCGTCATTGACAAGTCTATATCTGAATATACCGTCATCAATGCTTGTGTTAGAGATATCGGCACCACCGGCATTTATGGATTTGAATTCCTTCCAGTCGGTTGAAATATAGTCAATAATCGTACCTTCAGGAATTTCAAGCACAGCATCGGAATATGTATTTGAATTCCATACCGAATATTCCATAAGCGGAGGCACAGGATTCAGCACCTTTATTTCTGTAATCTTACTGTCTATCGGATATTGATAACCCATATTGGTATATCCATAACAATAAAATGCATTATTCCCGATTGATTCCACTGACTTGCCAAGGCAGACAGAGGTCAATGCTCCACAACTTGAGAATGCCGATTCTCCGATTGTCCTGACAGAATCAGGGATGACAAGCGAAGTCAGACTACTACAGTCTGAGAACGCAGATTTTTCAATTGTTTCTACCGATTCGCCGATTTTCAACGATTCCAGTTTTGTACAGCTTGAGAACGCAGATTCTCCGATTGTCCTGACAGCATCAGGGATAACAAGCGAAGTCAGACTACTGCAACCTGAGAACGCACTAATTCCGATTGTTTCTACCGATTTGCCGATATTTAACGATACAAGATTATTACATCCTGAAAATACACTGTCGGCAATTGATTTTATACTATCTCCGATTGAAAGTGATTTTAGAGTCGTCTTGTTATCCTTAAACGGAAAAGGCATATTCCCTGTCTCCAGATTTCTACCATAGTGCAGCTTTTCTAATGGGGAGGTACTAAAATCGAGCTCTTTAGAATAATTACCAACCCATACCAAAGGAGTTTCTCCATCTTGAATAGTCAGCTCTTTCAGGCTGCTACAGCCTCTAAACGTATAACTCTCAATTGTTGTGACCGTATTCGGTATAGTCATTGATGTCAGGCCGCTGCAGTTATAAAACGCATAGCTCCCAATTGTTGTAACTGAACTCGGTATAGCTATTGACGTCAGGCCACTACAGCCGTAGAACGCATATTTCCCAATTGTTGTGGCTCCACTCGGTATAGTTATTGATGTCAGGCCGCTGCAGCCCAAAAACGCACTACTCCCAATTGTTTGAACTGAATTTGGAATTGTTATTGACGTCAGGCCGCTGCAGCCGGAGAACGCATGGTCCCCAATTGTTGTGACTCCACTCGGTATAGTTATTGATGTCAGGCCACTACATCCGGAGAACATATAGTCTCCAATTTTTGTGATTCTGCTCGGTATAGTTATTGATGTCAGGCCACTACATCCGGAAAACGCATAGTCCATAATGGTTGTGACTGATTCCGGAAGAGTTATCCCACCATTTTTGCATGGTAGACACAACCATACAACTGACATATCTTTTGAATAGACAATGTCATCCACACATATCAGGTTCGGATTATCTTCATCAATAATGAATTCTTTCAAATTACTGCATTCTGAAAATGCTTGGCCTCCGATTGATTCAACTGACTTGCCAATTTTTAAAGATGTCAAGCCATAGCAACCATAGAAAGCTCTATCCATTACATTTACAACCGAGTTCGGGATATCTATTGAAGTCAGACTCGTGCAACTCTCAAACGCACTCGGCCCTATATATTCAACTGATTCCCCGAATTCAACAGAGGAAAGTCTGAGACTTGCATAAAATGCTTCACGACTAATAGATTTAAGAGTATTCGGCAAACGTATAGATGAAATATAACTACCTACGAAAGCGCTGTTTATCATATCATTTACTATATACGGTTTCCCATAGCCATAAATAGTATCAGGAATTACCACATCCCCATTTGCGCTACGATTTTCATATACTACTGCAGTTCCCGGAAGTCCGTCTGCCGGCTCACTTGAAGCATAATATTGGAAGGTGTCGCTTTAATGGTATAATTTCAGCGAAAAAGAATAGAACGTAATCATGTTATTGGTCAGTGATTTAGTATTTTTTGAATCTTTGGTATTTTTCGTTGTTTTGTATTGTTTTTCGCATTCAGTACAACTTTAGTACGCCCCTGAATGTTAAGGAGTGTGTAGTACACCTTTTGTGTTTCAGAGGTTTGACATACCTTTGCCGACACGACAAAAAACATTTAGATATGCCAAGACTCAAAAACCTCTCGAAACAGAACCCGAAGCTGCTTCAAAAGACGCTTCAGGATGGTCGTGCGAGTCTGTATCTTGAATACTATCTCGGACGACATGAAACTCCGGTGCTTGACGAAGACGGCAACCCCGTTTTATACACTGAGGGCGCAATGGCTGGAAAGCCTAAATACAAGATTACCCACAACCGCAAGAAGGAGAGTCTTAATCTCTACCTTTGGCTCAATCCCCGAAATCAGCAGGAACGGTTGCAGAACCGGAATACTTTGGCTCTCGCTGAGAAAATAAGGTTTGAACGTGAGCAGGAGTTTCTTGAAGATCGAGAGGGTTACCGTTTGCAAAAGGAAAAGGAACCGAATTTTCACGATTTCTTCCGCAGGATTTATTCGGAGGAGGCAACGATAACCAAATCGGCCAAGCTTGCATTCCGGCTTATCCATAACCGCTTTATCAAATATCTCAATTCGATACCCCGATTCCAACGGTATGCCACGTTCATACGTTTTGAGAATGTATCGAATGAGATTGCTGTCGGATTTGCCGAATGGCTGAAAGGGATATGCGCCGGAGAGGGTGCCCGAAAGTCTTTCTTCTATTTCAAGAAAGCCTGTGCAATGGCGATAGAGGAAGGAATGATGAAGAAGGACCCTTGCAAGGGTATCGTCATCAGATGTGACACTAATGTGCTGACAAAGGATATTCTCACCAAGGAGGAAATCGAACGACTGTTGCTTACCCGATACAAACAGGAACGCCCCGATATTCAGAGAGCCTTTGTTTTCTCGCTGTACACTGGAATCCGATTTTGCGATATAGTCCGGCTGACTTATTCAAATGTGGATTTTAGTTCCCGCACACTTCGTTTCAATCAGGTCAAGAGCGAAGGGCGAAGCGCACACAGTGCGGTTGTCATGCCATTGAGCGATGACCTTATGGAGATAATCGGATTCCCGCGTGATCCGGAGATAATGTCAGAGAAAATTTTTCCACTGCCACATAATTCCATTTGCCGTAAGCATCTCAAGGAATGGGTCAGGCAGGCCGGGATAAACAAACGCATAACCTGGCACTGTGCCCGCCATAGTTTTGCGGTAAATGTACTGAGTGCCGGAGCGAACATCAAGACTGTATCATCTTTGCTCGGACACGCCAGCATAAAGATGACAGAGAAGTATCTTCATGTAATTGACAATCAGAAGAAGGATGCGATGAACAGTCTCGGAAGAATATCATTTCGGCGTGATGACATATTCTCCCGCGAATCCTCCTCGGATGTTGAAGATTGACAGTTCATACCCCGTGGCATTCTTGACACTTTGGCTCTTTCGCTTGTTATAGAGTTGTATAGGCGGTCAAAAATGACTACCTTTGCAATAAGATTCAACGTCATAATGTTTTTGTTTCATTTTTGACGTGGATTAGTGGTTGGACATCGGGAGGGAAACCCGATGTCCTTTTATTCTAATTCTGAATTAGAATTTCCCAAAGTTGTAAATATCATTGAAATTTATTATCTTTGCTCCTTAAATCAACTCATACTCAACAACTAATATGAAATCAAATAAAATCATATTTTTTCTTGGTGCTGGTTTCTCTAAGGATGCCGGAGGTCCCATTCAAAAT
>ERZ778511.1628-NODE-1628-length-14525-cov-3.464755_pt1 | contig 14525 bp, 10 predicted proteins | sample MGYA00510347_ERZ778511 | MGnify/ENA primary metagenome ERZ778511 (study PRJEB29527, sample SAMN07138967) | mouse gut metagenome | material: feces | host: mouse | place: China:Nanjing | collected 2016-01-25 ...
CGAGGTCTTCTTGATTATCTCAAGAGAACAGACCTGGAAAGTTATCGTGCCCTGATCGCTAAACTTGGATTGAGAAAATAAAAATCCTGCTCATTACGGGCAGTGAAAAGAAAATGATAGTGAAACCAAAAACTGGAACAGGTGGTTACACTATCATTTTTTGCACATAAGAAAAATGTGCAGATGGCGGGATTTTTGTGTTAGTGTTGATTGAAAGTGCAACAAAAGGTAAAAGTGAGTGCCGCTCGCTTTTACAGAGATGAGGGAAATGATGAAACGAGACAGAAGCCAGTCTATGGTGATCCGCGGCGACCGGATCCTGCTTGTGGAGCATGAGCTGTTCGGGCGGGACTTTTACAATCTTCCCGGCGGCGGAATGGAAGAGGGAGAGACGCCGGAACAGGCGGCGCTCCGTGAATTATCCGAGGAATGCGGAGTCGAGGGACGCATTGTCCGCCCGCTCACGATCGAGTACAAGCCCGATATGGAGAGCCGTGTATATACATTTTTGGTAGAAATACCGGAAGATGCAGAGCCGGTCAAGGGAATCGATCCGGAACTTCCGGAAAATGAACAGTCGATCGTGGCAGTCAAGTGGCTGAGGCTGGACGAGATCGCGGAGAGGGACCGGGCCTATCTTTTTGGGGCCGGCTTAATGCGGATTCCTTTTTTTCACGATGAGGTACTTTTATGGGATGGAGATGACATAAGTTATCCGGTGAAAAAAGTGTTTTCATAATGGAAAAATTATGTTATAATCTAAATGTATGTGTCAATGATATTTGGAGAAATGTCCGAGACTTCTGAAAAGCGCATTCGTCTTTGCCGTGCGTTTACGGGAGTGTGTTTTTCAGATGTTTCGGATTCTCTGAGAGAAAGAAAAAAGAAATGAGGAAAAAGTATGTATAAGACATTTTCAATGGAACTTGCCGGGCGTACGCTTTCCGTCGATACCGGACGGGTGGCGGCACAGGCAAATGGTGCGGCATTCATGCACTATGGGAATACGGTTGTATTATCGACAGCTACGGCATCGGAAAAGCCGAGGGAAGGTATTGATTTCTTCCCACTCAGTGTGGAGTATAATGAAAAGATGTATTCGGTGGGGAAGATTCCCGGCGGATTTACGAGGAGGGAGGGAAAACCTTCCGATAATGCCATTTTGACATGCCGTGTCATTGACAGGCCGATGCGTCCGCTCTTTCCGAAAGATTACCGGAACGATGTGACGTTAGAGAATCTCGTGATGTGTGTGGACCAGGACTGCAGTCCAGAACTGACAGCGATGCTTGGATCCGCGTTAGCGACATGTATCTCAGACATTCCGTTTGACGGGCCGACGGCTGCGACGCAGATTGGTCTTGTCGACGGCGAGCTTGTCGTAAACCCGACGTTTGAACAAAGACTTGTCTCGGATCTGGCGCTTACCGTTGCCTCGACGAGGGACAAGGTGATCATGATCGAGGCCGGTGCCAATGAGGTGCCCGAAGACACGATGATCGAGGCGATCTACAAAGCGCATGAGGTGAATGGGCAGATCATTGAATTTTTTGATAAGATCGAGGCGGAGTGCGGAAAGGCAAAACATGAGTACGAGCACTGTGATACGCCGGAAGACCTTTATGATGACATCGTTTCGTTTATTACGCCGGAAGCGATGGAGGAAGCTGTTTTTACGGATGTAAAACAGGTAAGGGAGGAAAATATACGGGGGATCAAAGACCAGCTCGAAGAGCGTTATGCCGAGGATCATCCAGAATGGCTGGAACTCATTGACGAAGCGGTATATAAGTTCCAAAAAAAGACGGTGCGCAAGATGATCTTGAAAGACCACAAGCGTCCCGATGGACGGGAGATCACGCAGATCCGGCCGCTGGCGGCAGAAATCGACGTTCTTCCTACCGTACACGGCTCCGGCCTGTTCCAGAGAGGACAGACACAGGTTCTCAACGTAACGACGCTGGCGCCGCTCGCGGAGAGGCAGAAGCTCGACGGACTGGATGAAAACGCGACTTCGAAGCGCTACATCCATCACTATAATTTCCCGTCGTATTCGGTCGGCGAGACGAGGCCGAGCAGAGGGCCGGGACGGCGTGAGATCGGGCACGGAGCGCTCGCGGAACGGGCACTCATACCAGTGCTTCCATCGGAGGAAGAGTTCCCGTACACGATACGTACCGTATCAGAGATCATGGAATCGAACGGTTCTACTTCCCAGGGAAGTATTTGCGCATCGACACTTTCACTCATGGCGGCCGGTGTTCCGATTAAAGCTCCGGTAGCCGGGATTTCAGTAGGACTTGTGACAGGCGATGCGGACGATGATTATTTGATCCTCACGGATATACAGGGACTCGAAGATTTCTTCGGTGATATGGACTTTAAGGTTGCCGGTACGCATAAAGGAATCACAGCGATCCAGATGGATATTAAGATCCACGGCCTGACACGCGAGATCGTCGAGGGAGCGATCCACAGGACGAAAGAGGCGAGGACATACATTCTCGATGAGGTGATGGCAAAGGCGATTTCGGAGCCGCGTAAAGAGGTGAATGAATACGCACCGAAGATCCGTCAGATCATGATTGATCCATCGAAGATCGGCGATGTGGTCGGACAGCGCGGCAAGACGATCAACACGCTCATCGAGCGCACCGGCGTGAAGATTGACATTACCGATGACGGCGCCGTATCGGTATGCGGCACGGATAAAGCGATGATGGATGAGGCGATCCGTCTCATTGAGATCATTGTCGCCGACTTTGAAAAGGGGCAGATCTTAGAAGGAACCGTGATCAGTATTAAAGATTTTGGCGCATTTATCGAATTCGCGCCGGGCAAGGAAGGTATGGTTCACATTTCCAATATCTGCAAACGCCGGATCAACCACGTCGAGGACGAGCTTACTCTCGGCGACAAAGTGAAGGTAGTCTGCCTTGGAAAGGATAAAATGGGCAGGATTTCCTTCAGTATCAAAGATGTGAAAGAAGACAGGAAGTAACCTGTACGGATATTATGAAACGCATAAAAGCGGGCCTCGGATTCCGGGGCTCGCCTTATGATTCTTTTTATAAAGTACATAAACAGTTTTTGGAAAATCATTGTGTGAAATAGCAGGCGTATAATTATGTGTGAAAGTGCCACACTACCTAATGTGATTTAGTATGTTATCATTTGAAAGGGAAGGTGTGTGCATGGGGACCGATTATATAAAGGAATACGGAAAATGTCAGCTTGGAGGGATCCAGCTATTATCTATCATTGGGGAGATCGAGGGACACGAGTGTGTGTCGGAAAATACCAAATCGACGAAATACGAACATCTTCTTCCGATCCTCGCGTCCGTAGAAGACGATGAGGCGGTAAAGGGGATTTTGTTTCTTGTCAATACCGTGGGAGGAGACGTATCATGCGGCCTGGCTCTTGCGGAGATGATCGCCGGGATCAGTAAGCCGACGGTTTCGCTCATTATCGGGGACAGCCACTCCATCGGGGTACCGTTAGCGGTAGCGACGGATCATTCTTTTATCGTGCCGAGCGCGACGATGATCATCCATCCGGTGCGCATGAGCGGCATGGTGATCGGTGCGCCGCAGACGTATGGGCAGTTCCAGCAGATTCAGGACCGGATCGTGGATTTTATCGTTCGCAACTGTGAGGCGAAGAAGGAGCGGATCGAGGAGTTGATGATGAACCCGAGCATGCTCTCCAAAGATCTGGGGACGGTACTTGTGGGACAGGAAGCCGTAGATGAGAAACTGGTCAATGAGGTGGGTACGATTTCCAAAGCACTGGAATATATAAAAAATCTGACGAAAAGTTAAGGGAAGGGTTTGATGAAAGTGGCAAAGAAAAAAAGAAAAACAGTGAAAAAGATGAAAGAGTCATCTCCACTTGCCAGAGAGATCATACTGTTAGTCATCATTGTTTTTTCGATCTTGTCATTGCTGAGTTTATTTGATCTGTGCGGGGCGGGAGGGAAATTGCTGGCGGGGCTGCTTTTTGGTCTTTTCGGGGCAGCTTCGTACGTATTTCCCGTCTGCCTGCTCGTCGCCAGCGGATTGTATATCTCGAATCCGCAAAATGCGGAATTAAAGAGAAAGATCTATTACAGCGGCGGGCTCTACATATGTTTGTGCGCCATCTTCCAATGGGTCATCGACAGCAAGGCGGATGGTTTGATCGACGTATTCAAAATCTGCAGCAATGAGAGGATCGGCGGCGGCCTGATTGGCGGCATTCTCTCTTATCTGCTCACGCTGGCGGCGGGAAGAGCCGGTTCTCTCACGATCATCTTAGGACTGACGTTATTGTTTGTCATGTTGATCACGAGAAAGCTTATTTTTGCGGCAATCCGTGATCTGTATGAGGAATCTTCCGTGAGGAGGGAGCGCAGCGCGGATCGAATGGAAGAGGAGGATCATGAACAGGAAGAGGCGGTATATGCGGCAGAGAGGCAGATGAAAGTCCATACGTTTGAAAAAAAGAAAAAACGGGCAAAGCTGAAGAAAGAAACGCAAAACCATCCGTCTACGCAGCCGGGGAGTAGACAGGCAGAGAACTGTGCGGCAGAACCTGCGGAGCAGCCAGCAGAGAAGAAGCCGAACATTTCGATCATCCGGGGTGACGCGGCACAGGAGAATGACGGTCACGAGCCGGTCGAACCTGTATATCAAGAGGAACTCGAATCGAAGTTCGGTGCCGGAAAGGACGGGCCGTCATTGAAACCGGAGGCACAAGCCGCCAGCGCCGCGCAGAGCGCAGGGGGGCAGAAGAAAAGAGTCAAAGCCAGTGATGAACAGGTCAGGAGTGAGGTGGAAAAGATCGGGGATGAGATCAGGAAATCGGACGGCGACGCCCGTACATATACATTTCCCCCTCTTTCCTTACTGTCAAAACCGAAAAATAAGGCCAAAATAAGCGACACGGATCTGCTGCAGACGGCGGCAAAATTACAGCAGACGCTGGAGAGTTTTGGCGTCAAGGTGAAGATGGGAGATGTGAGCTGCGGACCGAGCGTGACCAGATATGAGCTTGTGCCGGAGCAGGGCGTGAAGGTCAGCAGTATTACGAGGCTGACCGATGATATCAAACTGAGCCTGGCCGCGTCTGACATCCGTATCGAGGCGCCGATCCCGGGGAAAGCGGCGGTCGGCATCGAAGTGCCGAATGCCAAACGAAATATGGTGACACTCCGCGAATTACTGGAGAGCAAGGAGTTTCAGGAAGCGAAGTCCAATGTGTCATTTGCCGTGGGGAAGGACATCGGGGGAAAAACGATCGTTACCGACATTGCGAAAATGCCGCATCTTCTCGTGGCGGGCGCGACGGGTTCCGGTAAATCTGTCTGCATCAATACGCTGATCATGAGTATTATTTATAAAGCCTCTCCTGATGACGTTAAGTTTATCATGGTCGATCCAAAGATGGTGGAATTGACGGCTTACGCGGATATCCCGCATCTGATGATACCGGTCGTAACCGATCCGAAAAAAGCGTCCGCCGCGCTGAACTGGGCGGTACAGGAAATGACAGTCCGGTACAATAAATTTGCGGAACTCGGTGTCCGGGATATGAAAAGTTATAATAAAAAGATTGCCGGCCAGAAACAAACGGAGGAAGGCGATCATGAGAAGATGTGTCAGATCGTCATTATCGTAGATGAGTTTGCGGATCTGATGATGGTTGCCCCTGGCGAGGTCGAGGACGCCGTGTGCCGGCTGGCGCAATTGGCGCGCGCGGCGGGGATCCATCTGGTGCTTGCGACACAGCGTCCGTCCGTCAACGTGATCACAGGACTGATCAAGGCGAATATCCCGTCACGTATCGCGCTTTCGGTGTCGTCTGCCATCGATTCGCGCACGATCATAGACGGCGCGGGGGCGGAAAAGCTCCTCGGGAACGGGGATATGCTGTTCGCACCGCAGGATTATCCGAAACCGGTTCGGATCCAGGGCGCGTTTGTTTCGGATGAGGAGAGGGATGGTGTCGTTTCCTATTTGAAGGAACAGCAGTCAGGGCCGTCCTATAATGAAGAGATCACGAAACATATCGAGGCGAATCCGGTCGGAACGAAGACGGGAATTGCCGGCAGTTCTACGTCGGACGCCGGACAGGATGAGCTGTTTACGGAGGCCGCGAGGTTTATTATCGAAAAAGATAAGGCGTCCATCGGCATGCTGCAGCGCGTGTTCCGCATCGGATTTAACCGCGCGGCGCGTATTATGGATCAGTTGTGTGAGGCCGGTGTCGTAGGCCCGGAAGAGGGGACGAAACCGCGGACGATCCTGATGACGATGGAGCAGTTTGAGAATGAAGGAATGGAACAATAGCTGTCAGAGAGGCGGAAATACGCAGAGACAGAGAAACGGAGGTCAATATGAAAGGATGGATCATTGTAAACGGATTTTTGTACACAGATAAGTTTTCGGAGATCGCTGAAATGTTTGTGAATGCGGCGACGGCGCATCACATCAGTCTGGAAGTGAAATCCAACTGCGAAATCTATAGCGGGATCTTTCAGATGGATCCGTCGGTAGAAAAACCTGATTTTGTTTTGTTCTGGGATAAGGATATTATTTTGGCCAGATATTTGGAAATTTCAGGCATACCGGTATTTAATAACAGCAAAGCGATCGAGATCTGTGACGATAAGAGAAAGACGTATACGGCTTTTTTAGAGGCCGGCCTTCCGATCCCGCCGACAGTTTCGGCGCCGATGACATATGAAAATATCGGTTTTTCTTCGCTGAAATTTGTAAAGCCGATCATTACCAAACTGGGGTACCCCATCATCTTAAAAGAAGCGTTTGGTTCTTTTGGCGATCAGGTCTACAAAGCGGACGATCCGAAAATGCTGAAACGGCTGTTACTCGATCTGCAGCAGACCCCGTTTTTATTCCAGAAATATATCAGCACGAGCCACGGCCAGGACGTCAGGATCCAGGTTGTCGGGGGAAAAGTGATCGCGAGTATGCGGCGGTTTTCCGATAAGGATTTTCGCGCGAATATTACATACGGCGGAAGCAAGGAGAAATATGAACCGGACGAGAAAGCCTGCGCGCTGGCGATCGCCGCCTGTAAAGCAGTAGGATGTGATTTCGGCGGCGTCGATCTTTTGTTTGGCAAAAAGGGATTTCTCGTCTGTGAGGTCAATTCAAATGCGCATTTTAAAAATTTGTACGACTGTACCGGGATCAATGCGGCGGACGCCATTATTGAGTACATCATTGACAAAATGAACGGGTAGCCGCTGATGTATGTTTGGATGGTGTATGACCGGGAAGGACTGGCACGCAATCAAAGTTATATATCTTTGTTTAGCAGGCATTTCCAGACGTATGGCCTGTGCGTCAAGGCGGTTCTTGACGATCAGGTCGAGCAGAAACTTTCGGCGGGAGAGCGCCCGTATTGTGTGTTTGTGCGCACGATAAATCCGCCGGTCAACCGCATTTTGGAAGCGAAGGGGATTGCTGTTTTTAACTCGTATGAGGTGAGCGTTATCTGCAATGACAAAGGGCGTACGCTTGCGCGGTTCCGGGAGAAGGTGCTCTCCGTCCCGAGCATTACGCTCGAGGGAGGGGAGTGGGAGCGTTTTTTGGAGGAGGAAGGGCGGGAGCTTTTCCGTGTGCGCCGCTATTTTTCCGAGCGCTTTTCATCTCTTCCCTCGTCGTCCGGCGCTGCTTTGTCCAGCCAAGTTTCGAACTGCCCTGCCTTTGGGGAACAGGAGCGCGATCTGATCGGGCGGGCAGAGGATTTTGTACTAAAGACCGTGGACGGGCACGGCGGGAGCGAAGTGTATCTGGTTTGCGGGGAACGCGGGCGGATCCGAGCGGCATGCCAGCGAAGAGGAACAGAAAATGTGGGCGGGCGTTCGATTTCCGGGCGAAAAATGGTGTTACAGCCACTCATCAAAAACGGCGGCCAGTTTCGGGACATGCGCGTGTATGTGATCGGGAAACGGATCGTGGCGGCAGTCATGCGCAGTTCTACCAGGGATTTCCGGGCAAATTATTCCCGCGGGGGAGATGTGGCGCTCGTTAAACTCCGAGACGATCAGGAACAGATCGTCAGCCGGATCGTGAACGAACTTGATTTTGGTATGGCAGGTATTGATTTTCTATTTGACAGGGATGGGAATATGGTGTTAAATGAAATAGAAGACGTGGCAGGATCGCGCATGCTCTACGAGTGTGCGCCGCATATAGATATTGTCAGTCAGTACGTGGAATATGTTATGACGTGTGTGAACAGGTAGTGAATTTGACACTACCGGAAAGAAAGAGGAGGTTTTGCAATGAAATCAGATATTGATATTGCGCTTGAGGCCGAGCTCCAGCCGATCCAGAAAGTGGCACAGAAGCTCGAACTTTCGGGAGACGATTTGGATCTGTACGGAAAGTATAAGGCAAAATTGACCGATGAACTGTGGGAAAAGATCAAGGATAGACGGGACGGGAAACTCATTCTCGTGACGGCGATCAATCCGACGCCGGCCGGAGAGGGCAAGACGACGACGACGGTCGGTCTCGGGCAGGCGATGAGTAAGATCGGGAAGAAGGCAGTGATCGCGCTGCGGGAGCCATCCCTTGGCCCGTGTTTTGGTTTAAAGGGAGGGGCCGCCGGCGGCGGATATGCCCAGGTCGTTCCGATGGATGAACTGAATCTTCACTTTACCGGTGATTTTCACGCTATCACATCGGCCAATAATCTGCTCGCCGCGATGTTAGATAACCATATCCAGCAGGGCAATACGCTCCGCATTGATACGAAGCAGATCGTCTGGAAACGATGCGTGGATATGAATGACCGGGTATTGCGCAATATCACGGTCGGCCTCGGCCGGAAAGCCGACGGCGTGACGAGGGAGGATCATTTCATCATCACGGTTGCCTCTGAAATCATGGCGATCCTCTGTCTGGCGGAAAACATGAAAGACCTGAAAGAACGGCTCGGGCGGATCATCGTCGCCTATAATTATGAGGGCGAGCCGGTGACGGCGGAGCAGCTGAACGCGGTGGGAGCGATGGCGGCTCTTTTGAAGGAGGCATTAAAGCCGAACCTGATCCAGACGTTAGAGCACACACCGGCGATCGTGCACGGCGGGCCGTTTGCCAATATCGCCCACGGCTGCAATAGTATGCGCGGTACGAAGACGGCGCTGAAGCTTGCCGATTATATCATTACCGAGGCCGGATTTGGTGCGGATCTCGGAGCGGAGAAGTTTTTTGATATCAAGTGCCGCATGGGCGGCTTCCGGCCGGATGCGGTCGTTTTGGTGGCAACGGTGCGCGCATTGAAATACAATGGCGGTGTCGCCAAAGAAAATCTTGGCACGGAGGATTTAGACGCCTTAAAACGAGGTATCGTCAATTTAGAAAAACATATGGAAAATATCGCGAAATATGATGTGCCGTGTGTCGTCACCCTGAACCAGTTTGTGACGGATACCGAGGCAGAAATATCATTTGTCAGGAATTTCTGTGAGGAGAGGGGCTGTGAGTTCGCGCTTTCGAGAGTTTGGGAACAAGGCGGAGAGGGCGGCATCGAACTGGCGAATAAAGTTGTGGATACTATTGACTCGAAAGAGAGTCATTTCCACTGTCTGTATGAAGATTCCCTATCGCTTCGCGAGAAGATCGAGACGGTGGCAAAGGAAATCTACGGAGCCGGAAATGTCGTATATGAGGGGGCGGCCAGTCAGGAGATTGACCGTTTGGAACGTCTGGGATTTGGAAATATGCCGGTTTGTATGGCGAAAAACCAGTACTCACTTTCGGATGATCCGAAGGTGCTCGGCAGGCCGGAGGGCTTTACGATCCATATCCGGGATGTGTATGTTTCGGCAGGAGCGGGGTTTGTCGTGGCCATAACGGGAACGATCATGACGATGCCGGGACTTCCGAACGTGCCGGCGGCAGAGCGTATTGATGTCGATGAGAGCGGCCGGATTACGGGGTTGTTTTAAGGAAGAAAACCGGAAAATAAATTCGGACCATTGCAGATTCATAAAACGATCTGTAATGGTCCGTTATTTTTTGTTTTTTCTGTTAAGCTTTTTTCTTCAATTCAAACTGTCCCACCAATTCATCCAGCATCGTTGCCTGCGCAGATAATTCCTCGCTCGTCGCGGAGGCTTCTTCGGCAGTGGCGGCGTTGCTTTCAACAACTCCCGAAATCTGGTTCACGCCTATTTCTGCCTGTCTCATCGATTCTGCGTGATCTTCCATGATGACTTTCAGGCTTTTAGAGAAGTCAGCGATCTGTTTGATTCCCTGTACGACAGACTCAATGGCGTTGGAGGCGTGGTCCGCAGCACGGTTTCCTTCTGAAACTTCTTTTATGGAAGCTTCGATCAACTCCCTCGTATCGACAGCTGCCTTCGCGCTCTGGTCAGCCAGTTCACGGATCTGATCCGCAACGACGGCGAAACCACGTCCGGATTCTCCGGCACGCGCTGCCTCGATCGAAGCATTTAGGGAAAGGAGGTTCGTCTGCGCGGCGATGGATTCGATCTCGGAAATGATATCCCCGATCCGCGTAGAGGTCTCGTTGATGCGGTTCATCGCTGCCATCATCGTATCCATTTCCTGACGGCTGTTGTCAGCCTGGTCTGCGTATTGCTGGGCTTTCGTATAAGACTCGTCCGCATTTGCGGCGCTCTTTTCCATCGCTTCCGTGATGTCGGAAATCGTAGCGTGCAGTTCTACTACGGAATTTGCCTGATCGGTTGCCCCTTCAGCAAGGCACTGGGAAGCGTTTGCCAGTTCGTTTGAGCCGGCGGATACCTGATTGGATGCGTCGCCGATTGACAGAAGAGTTTCTGTCATCTGATCCCGCAATCCGCGCATGGAAATGTACAGTTTTTCGAAATCTCCGGTATATTTTTCAGAAATCTTTGACCGGACCGTATAGTTTCCAGCGGACATTTCTCCCAGTACTTCTCCGATATCCAGTATGATGCTGTCTAAGTTGGCCGCCATTTCTTTGGCGTCGTTTGCCATGTCTTCGACTTCGTCCCCCGTGTTGACGGCAGGAAACGGAGAGGAGAAATCTCCAGCGGCAAATGTCTTGAGACGTTCGCCAAGTTTTTGCAGGGGAACCGAGATCCTCTTTGCAATTTTTTTACTGATCTTTGAAGCAAAAATCATTGCCATAATGATAATGGCGATGATGGCGGCGGCAAGCACCCAGTCCGCAATCGTGAGCGCTCTTGCCAAACTGTTTCCTTCGTCCACTTTGACCGTTAAAAGCTGATCCAGTTTTGTATATATGCTGTCATAGGCATCTGCGAGTTCCGTCAGTGCTAATTCCTGTGCCTGTACGCAGAGGGCCCTGTCTGTCGTGGCGCCAAGTTCCATGATCTTCGCATCCAACACCCAGTAAGCTTCTAGTTCAGTCTTGATCGCTTCGTAAGTTTCCCGTCCATCTTCGGAAACGATGGTATTCTCAATCTGGGAAAAATAGTCATCAAATCGTTCTTTTTGTTCTGTGTGCTGCGTGACGACTGTGTTAATAGCATCCGCGTCATCATAACCGATCGCCGCCCGCAGGGATGAGCGGAGATCCGCAAACTCAAACATTGCTTTTCCAATATCCCCCTGTGCAAATCCAAAGTTTTTCAACGCATACGAATATCTGTTTGATATGGTGATAAGCGCGATCAAGCCGATGAGGGCTCCTGCTGCGATGATCATTGAAACTTTGAAAATAGAAACGCTAAGCCGTTTCTCGATACTTTCTCTTTTTTCCATGTGTAAATGCTCCTTTCGAATGTAACTATGTAAGAATGATAGATTTGGATAAGAAATAAACGCTATCGTAGTATTTTCTAATTATCCTAACAGTATTGATTATACTCTCATTTAAATAAAATTTCAATGATTCGTTACAAATTGTTTTCATTTTGATAGATAAAATTGTACATATTGTTCAAAAACATTAAAATGGGGAGTTGACAAAACGGGATGCGTCGGTTACAATAATGTTAACCAAAAATAAAAAAGGAGTTAACATTATGAACTTATCCAAACAGACTCTTGTAATCACAAAAATCACGCTGATGACAGCTTTTTTGGTAGCAGCGTCCTATCTTGTCATCCCGCTCCCGTTTGCGGTGGCTGCTATCAGTATTCAGACACTGGCTATTAATCTGATCGCGCTCTTGCTGCCACCGGTGCAGGCGGGGTTATCGATCGTCATTTACATATTGCTCGGTGCGGTCGGTCTGCCGGTGTTTAATGGCGGAAATGGAGGGATAGGCTATCTGTTAGGGCCGACAGGGGGCTTTTTTGCCGGATTTATCGCAGCTGTCGTTTTAATCTCGCTTTTGAAAGGAAAGAAGTACAGTCTTGTCCGTTACTCTATCGTAACAGTATTTATTGGGATCCCGGTCATGTATCTGTTTGCGCTGGGCTGGATGGTCTATGTTACCGGAATGTCAGTAAGAGATGCGTTTTTGGCAGGATGCGCACCATTTCTGCTGGGAGATGCCGCAAAGTGTATCGTGGCGGGTATCGTGGCAAGACCGCTTTTTAAGGTAATGAATCAATATGAAGAAAATCGAGTATTATCAAAAGAAACTGTATGACGGTAAACTGCTTCAAAAAGAAGAGCTGATGGAGCTGTCGGAAGAGCCATTGGAGCCGCTGTGCGAGGCGGCGGATGAAATACGCAGGCATTTTTGCGGGGATGTGTTTGATCTCTGCGCGGTGATCAGTGCGAAGGGCGGGAGATGTACGGAGGACTGCGCTTTTTGTCCGCAGTCAGGCATTTCAAAAGCCATCGACACGATACCGGAATTTCCGCTGCTCGTCACGGAAGATCTCGTCCGTGACGCAAAAGAAAAGGAGCGGAAGGGGATCATGGCATATGGCATCGTGGCGTCGGGCAGGGTAATATCCGGCCATGAGGCAAAGCAGCTTGCGAAGTCCCTGGTCAAACTGCGGAAAGAGACAAACCTCCGCCTGTGTGCTTCACTTGGCCTGCTTGACCGGCAAAAGCTGGAGAGGCTTCGCGACGCGGGACTGCAGATGGTACACAATAACCTTGAGAGTTCAGAGCGCCATTTTCGCAGCATATGTACGACGCATACTTATGAAGAGAAGAGAACCGTGATCCGTGCGGCAAAAAATGCCGGACTTTCGGTGTGCAGCGGCGCTCTGTTTGGGATCGGTGAGTCGATGGAAGACCGCATCGAACTGGCGCTGAATGAGCGGTCGCTCGGCGTGACCTCGGTTCCGGTCAATATGCTTGATCCGGCGCCGGGAACGCCGCTGGAACATTCGGCGCCGCTTGATGTGGATGACATGCGCAGGATCGTTGCGGTATTTCGTTTTGCGCTGCCGGCTGCGTTCATCCGTCTGGCGGCTGGGCGGGAGTATTTGGAAGATCAGGGAAGATCCTGTTTTCTCTCCGGAGCAAATGCCGCGATCAGCGGCGATTTTCTGACGACGATGGGAATTTCGATCGAAACGGATGGGAACATGCTCCGGGAGATCGGATATAGAGTTTGAGAAACGTATCATTTTGGGCCAGTAGTTTCGCGGGGATGCCGGGACGTGTTATTCGGTGCGGCTGTCACAGAATTCCCCGTACTTATCATCCACGAGCTGGTCGATGTATCCTTTGTTAAAAAGCGGAAATTGCTGGGCGATTTCTGCTTTTAATTGTTCTGTCACATGTAAAAATTCTTCCTCTTCACTTAGTTCATCATCTCCGAGAGAGGCCAGATATTCGTCTGTAAAATGTTCTTCGATATATTCTTTCACTTTTTCCACGACAAGTTCTTCTTCGGAAACAAGTCCTTTGATCGTTCCGGCTTTTCGGAAGGAGGAGATACCGATTCCGAGAAAAACCGTAAAGACAATGGCCAGTATCGCCGTCGAGAACGTACTGAAGATCGAAAAGACCCCGGCTGCGTTGGCAATGACGAATAAATAGCCGAGTATCGAAAAAGCGATAAAGGAGTAGGCGGTGAATTTGAGGTCGGTATATTTATCGCGTTTGTTTACATATACGGTGCTTGACTCTGTCCGCAGATCCGACAGCAGTTCATTGGCTTCCTCCTCTTTGATTTCTTCCAGCCGTGATTCGAGCGCCGGCACCAGTTGTTCGAGATCGGCTTCCTCTATTTCTTCGTTTTCCGCAAGTTCGTTTAAGATCGCGCGCGCGTGTTCTGCTTCCTCATAAGAGACGGCGATACAAAAGCCGTCTTTGTCTTCTGACGGGATGAGACCGCATGTCTGGATACCGGAAAATTTGAAAAAGCGGATGAATTTGTTTCCGGAGGCCTCATCCGTTACGCTGCCGATCATCTGAGGCGCGGTCGGATCTATTTCTTCTGGAAGTTCCGTTACCAGGTCACAGCCGCAGTCGACACATGTTGTAATCCCATCGACATACTCGTTTTTACATTTTGGACACCACATAGACTCGCTCCTTTGCTTTTTTCTTATGATAGTAACATATTCGTTCGTAAATTGCAATTTTTTCTTGTCGGGAAATTCCGGGAATGCTATAATGGT
>ERZ778511.1631-NODE-1631-length-14517-cov-3.873876_pt1 | contig 14517 bp, 12 predicted proteins | sample MGYA00510347_ERZ778511 | MGnify/ENA primary metagenome ERZ778511 (study PRJEB29527, sample SAMN07138967) | mouse gut metagenome | material: feces | host: mouse | place: China:Nanjing | collected 2016-01-25 ...
TGAGGTCAATGTACTGAGCGCTTTTTGCGCCTGCGATAACTGCTGGTTCAGGTTACCCAGTCCGACTTCATAATCCGCGCGGGCCTGATCGATCATCAGCTTTTGCTTTTCCAGTTTCGTCTTTGATGTCTCTACATGATAGACAGCAAGTACATCGCCCTTCTTCACTTTCTGGTATTTTTTTACCTTGACTGAATCCAAAACGGCATCCTCATCATCAATGATCAGCGTTTCCGTATCCAAATATTCAAGTTCCGCCGTACAGTTGATCTCTTCTTTGTAAGCCGTTTTCCGAACTACTGTCGTGTCAAATTTAACGTCATCCGTACCGACCGCGCTTCCAGAAACTGCTGATGAGGATACCGCGCTATCCTCTTCTCCATTCCCTTCATATAGAAGCAATTCGGACTGTCCTGCCGTTTTCCCGCCGCAGGCGCTCAGGATGAGAGCCGGTATGAGGAGCAAAGGCACACCTACCAGCCGCCGCATCTTAGTCTTCCACATAAACCACATCCCCCTCCTTTACTCCAGTTGTGATCTGCACATAGGCATCGGTTTCTGTTCCCGTCTTTACCGCTGTTTTTATCTTTGCGTCCCCTTCGACCAAATACACATACTTTTCCTCGCCATTTCCAAAGACAGCATTATAAGGTACAACGAGCGCACCTTCTACCGCGTCTGTGTAAAGATCGATCGTTGCCGATCCACCGACCGAGACAGAGACATTTTTATCTACAAAATCAAACCATGTATTACTCGGGTATTCGCCCCGCTCGATCGCTTCCCGGTCAAGTTCCTGCTCCTCGACCTCGACCGCGTATTCTTTTCCCTCAACAAGTGCCACATAACGGCTCGCCTTCGCCAGTTTCGTACCCGAAATATAACCCGACCGGATCCTCGGCGCCTCCATATTTGCCACCTGGACTGCCGTGTTCCCGCCCTGTACCATATAGCCGTTCCCCCCCGATGTCCCCACAACCTCTCCCTGAATGGGGGAATAGAGTTTGCTGTTTTTCGCAGACGCTTTTGCCTCCGCCAATTCCACTTCTTTTTGCCGAAGCTCCATCTGCTGCAATTCCCTCTGCTGTTTCAGCCGCTCCTCGCCTATCTTTATATCTTCTTCTGCCTCCGTGATCTGCTGCTTCAATCCCTTTTTCATACGGGAATTTTTGGCTCCGCTGAGCTGCTTTTGCAGCGATTTCTTATTTTCCCGGAGCATATCCAGATCATACTGGCTCTGTTTATTGACATCTTCATTGGCCGCCTTCAGGTTATTGATCTCCTCCTGCAACGCCTTCGCCTTGCCTGACGTCCCGGAGAGGGTGGCCAAAAGCTGGCCTTTCTTTACGTGATCCCCGATGGATACTTTCAATTCATCAATACTTCCCGAAGACAAAAAAGCTATTTCCTCGATCCGGGGCACGATCTGTGCCGGATAGGAAACGATACCTTTTAGATCCATCCGAATTACCTCTGCCGTGTCCATATCTACACCGACTGCCTCGATCAGTTCTGGAATCTCCTGTACTACCTGCTTCCCGCAGCCGGTAAGAAAAGCAGCACCGATGACCGGTAATGCAGCCAGTATCGAACATACCCCAAAAAACTTCTTTCGCATCACTCATTCCTCCATACTTTTACACACATACTCCCCATCCTAATTCGCGATCACCTGCTCATTTTCCTCCACCCCTCCGGTAATTTCGGTAAAGTTATTGATCACCTCACCCACGGTTACTTCTTTCGTCGCTTTCAGGCCGTTTTCATCCTCATAATAGACGACATGTTTGTCTCCCATCGCATATACGATCGCGGACGGGAGATAGAGAACGTTTTTCTTTTCCTTTAACGCCACCTTATATGTACAGATGACCCCGTCCTCCAGATTTAACTTCGCTGTCGGATAAAAATAAACGACATCCGAGGAGTCCTTTTCTTTGCGGATCGTCGCTTTATACTCCTGTGCGTTGACTTCTATCGTCACGACTTCACCGTCTTTACACTTCGAGGCATATTCACTGTTCGCCTCAAACCGGTTCTTCGTTTTTCCCTCGATCTTTACCACTGGCTCCTCGCTTTTTCCAAACGTGCCCTCCGCCTGTTCATCGACGAAAGTGACCACGCCGTCTACGGTCGCTGTCACCTCTTCTTCCTGGATCTCCTCTTTGGCGATCTTCTCGTCCATTTTCAGGAGCATTAAGCTGGACTCATACGATTTGATCTGCTGCTCATACTGGTTTCTGACGCTGTTGATCTCTTTTTGCCCGCCGCCCAGCTTTTTCTGTTTCGCCGACTCCATCTCCATCAGTTTTCTCGCATGCCTGATCTGAAGGTTCAGCTTTTCGATCTCGTTCTGCGCCTTTCGCAGCGCGTTCTCGCTTCCCGGAATGTAATACTGCATAATGCGGTCGCCTGCCCGCACCTTCATTCCCTCTTTGACATATATTTTTTTGATCACGCTGACACCGTCCGGTTCGATCTCCTCCCGCACGGTTCCTTTGTACTTACCACTTATATCCTCAGAGCGGACAAGGTCTCCGCGAATGACCGTCGCCTTATTAAACTTCGCTCCCTCATATTCTTTTACGACCGGGGCCGCATCAAATTCTTCCTCTGTCGGAAGGACTCCGCAGGAAGTAAGGCTGACGCAAGCGATAAGCCCCATACATGCAAATACCTTTCTCTTCAACGTTATCTTCCTCCTGATTCCGCATCAATCATCTTAACTCTTTTATTATAGCACATGGTAAAAACGGATGCCATTACTTTTTTTAATAAATAGCATGATCTGGAGAAAACACTCATTGGATAACCAGCGAATCTTTTCTCGCGTAGCGGCAGATCTTAAATACCCGGGATGCCTCCGCCACCGCGTCAGCCTCGTCATTGCATAGAAAAAGCAAATAGTCCTCCTGTTCTCCTTTGCCGATAAAATCCATGACAGAATACCCCTCAGACGATAAATAGTATAAATTATCCTTTTCCGGATCCACGACACAGGTAAAGGAACTGCTGCCTGGCTCCGCTTCAAAAATCCCCTCACCCGATGCCATCATGATCATATCCTCCTTCACGGAGATCTTTGGCTCCGCTCCCCCACCTTCCATATCCACGATCGTTTCTGTCGGAATGGCATTGATCCGTTTTCCGTCCTCTCCCACCACGTTGACCTGCATCCTCCCGCTCTCCTGATCGACTGTTGTAAAGGCAAAAAAACCATCTCCGGCTATCACGTCTGCCAAACGGTTCTCCATACCTGCGTCCGGATCGATGTCTGCCAGTTTTTCTCCTGTCACACCGCTGTAAATCCCGTTTATGCGTCCCTGATACGACACAAGCAGCAGATTTCCATCGGCAAACACGCTGAACTCACAGCCGACAAAACCGGGCATTTTTTTGAGATCTTCTTCCTCCCCTTCAAAACGCTCCTGAGGGATCGGAATCTCCGTAATTGTATTCTCGTCCTCATTGATCCGGAAAAGATGAATGCCGACCGTATAATAGTCATCCATATATTTATCCCGGTCTGACCAGAATTTCGTATGCGGCATCGATTCTTCCGCACACTTCACATATAAATACCCATCCTCTCCATACTGGCAGTCCTCTATCATATAATTTTTTTCTGCGGTTTCCTTGTTCCACTGCTCCAGCCATGCCTCTTCCTTTACTGACCACACTGAATCTTTATACAACACTTTTGCGTACTTGTATTCGATCTCATCGGATTTATTATATAATTCCACAAGCATCATCGGCGTTCCATCTGGAGTGACCGCTGTGATCCCTCCAGATTCTGTCGAATAACCTTCCACTTGGATATTTTCAGAAACATCATATGGTACTGCCTGTTCCGCATACAATGCCTTATCCTGTTCCACTGGCAGCTGTGGCACCGCTGTACCTTCCGGTTCAGATGCTACGCCACAGCTGCACAGAATCATTGTTCCTACGAAAAACACTGCTACTAGGCCTGTCAATTTTTTCCCTCTCATAACATTATTCCTCCTCCTTTTTCGTATAGTGATACACTTCTCCCGTATACCACGGCTCCTGTTTCCCATAATCAGAAATGTAGAAATCGTCATCACTCTGTTCCAGCGTATAGCGCATCCCTACATAATAATCACCTTGTTCTCCTTTATAAATGTTACTTAACTCCAACCCAGAGTATTTCGGCCACAAACAATAAAACCGATCAGTTTCATATCCGGCTACATAACGAAATTTCTTTTCATTAAATTTTGCTTCATAAATCCCCTCCCAACAAACCATTAAAATCTCATCTTCCTTCGTCCCCAGCGCCATTTTCAAATCCCGGGATCCGTCGTCCTCAACCCCAGTCCGGATCGTGTACAGCAAATCCCCATCCTCATCCAGCACGTTCACATCCATTTTTTTCGTAGCCTGGTTTTTTGTTACGTACGCCCAAAACCCGGTACCACTGTATACATCCGATGTTCGATTTTCAAATGATACATCCGACAATCTTTGGCCAAAAGCATCATAAATGGCGCCTGAATTTTGTCCCTCTTTTGCCAATAAAATATTTCCATTCGATGAAACTGCAAACTCCAGCCGCCGGACACCGGGTATCGCATATGCCGCCGTACCGCTGCCTTCTACCTGCCGTTTCTCCTGCTCTGGCAGAACGATCTCTGTCATCTCCCCCGTCTGCTCATCCACTTTCATCAGATGATTTTTAATCCTTTCAAGCGGACTATCTGGTTTTTCCAAATATTTAGCCCAGTACTTCAACCTGTCCATCGAATACTCCGCCACATACAAATACAGATAACCGTCTGCCCCATACTTATAACGCTCCAGCCAGTATCTCGCATCTGGAAACCGTTTCTCGTACTCTTTCCCCCATGATGGTTCCTGATATTCCGGTTGCTGGAACTCAGATTCCTTGAACTCCTCCTTTGCACCAATACATTTCTCAATCCAAATCTCTCTTCCTTCTTTATCGGACAGGATACACATCGTTCGGAAACAGACAAACTTTCCCTGCGGATCCACGATAAATTCCTCATTTGGATATGAGCTATATTTTGAATGAAATGGACTTTGATAATGATCTTGCAACAGCATGTCCTGTTCCCTGTATGAAATCTTTTCAGCTACAGAAACCGGCTGTTTCGTCGCCTCTGGAACAGAAACAACCCCGCAGCCGCACAATATGACTGACACCGCTGCCAACACCGACACAAATCGAGTCGGTTTTTTAAACTTTAAAACATTTCGGATCCGCTCCCTCACCTCCCCGGCGCCAAATGCCGGAGTGTGGCTCGGCAGGTTCTGACCGCCGGACATTGCAAGAAGCAGATACGAATATTTTTTCCGTTCTTCTGCCGGCAGATCCCGAATCACTCTCTCATCACAGGAAACCTCCATATCGCGCATCATAAAAAAGTAGGCGATCCACACGAGCGGATTGAACCACAATAGAGAGAGCAGAGAAAACGCCAGCGGCTTTAGTATATGATCCCTCCGCCGGATATGCACACGCTCATGCCGGAGTACATACTTCCATTCCTCCCCCTCCAGCCGCTCCGGTACATATATTTTCGGCGAAAAGATCCCTGCCACAAACGAACCGAAAACGAGTGGATGCGTATATACATTTCCATAGATCTGCTCCGCATCCCGAAAACGCCATTTCATCCGAAGCATGGATACCGTTTCGTAGCAAAGACACCAGAATACGCCCACCCCCCATAGTACCAAAAGCCATACTGCTGTCCCATTTGAAGCATACGGACGCGTTTCAGATTCCGTTTCAGCACGCGCCGCTAAAGTCTCCTTCTTCTCAATTCCCACTTTAGCCGTCAATCGCATATGTTCAACCTCTTTCCACTCTTCTTGTTGTTCCGAAACATCTGCCTTTGTCTGCTTTTCACGTTCCGTCCTGAGCAGATGGGATTCCATTGGATCCGGCAAACCAGATCCATTTTCCATCCCGTCATAACATTTGTCTAAAACATCCCTCTCTGATGGGAACTCCGCACGCTCCAGCATCCACCCATGTCCGATCCTCACAGCCATCTTCTCCACCCGTTCCGGTAAAACACTGTAGATCCCATGAACCGTAAACGGACACACGATGCGGATCAATACCGCAAACCATAACACATACATCCCCATGCGCGGCAGTTTTTTCATAAACAGCCCTCTAATGAAAATCAAAAAAATAATGAGAACTGATACGGATACACATGTATTGACTATGTATCGCAAAAGATTGTTTCCAGCACACACCTTCAGTATATCTTCTGTAAAAACCGTTATACTCTTTTGCATAATACCTCCCCTTCCGCAAAATGGATCTATTCGCCGCGGCTATCTCGCACATTTAATCTGCTTCCTGCCCGGGCGATGACTCCTCTTCCACTCTCGTATAGTGGTACATCCACTCGGTATCCCACGGATTCAGCTCATCCCCCGGCGCAACCTCTCCATCACTGTATTCCTGCATATCACGCATGCCGACAAAGTAATCCTCCTGATCGCCTTTATAAATGCTCGACACCGTCAAACCATAATAATCAGGCCAGAGACAATAAAACTGATCCGTTTTATGGCCAGCTATATAACGGAATTTCTTTTCATTTAGTTTCGCTTCAAAAATCCCTTCGCCGTACACCATCAAAATCACATCTTCATTCGTTCCCAATGCCATATTCAGATACTTCGATCCATCGTCTTCCACTTCCGTTGGAATCGTGTATAGGTTATCCCCGTCCTCATCCAGCACTTTTACATCCATCCGGTTCGTCGAATGGTTTTTCGACACATATGCCCAAAACCCTTGGCCGCTGTACACATCCGATCTCCGGTTTTCCCATTTGATCTCCGAAAGTTTCTGGCCGGAAGCATCATAAATAGCGCCCTCACTCTCTCCCTCTTCGGTCAGGCATATATTTCCGTCCGCTGAAACAGCAAACTCCAGACGCCTGACACCCGGTATGAAATTGACTGCTGTTCCTCTTTCATCTGCCAGCCATTTCTCCTGTTCCGGCAGAGTGATTTCCGACACCTCCCCGGTCTTCTCGTCTACCTTTAGCAGATGATTTTTAACTCTCTCAAATGGGGTGTCCGGTTTTTCAAAATACTGATTCCTGTACAGAAACCTGTCCATCGAATACTCTGCCACATACAAATATAAATAACCGTCCGCCCCATATTTGTAACGCTCCAGCCAATACTTCGCATTTGGAAATCTTTTTTGGTATTCCTTACTCCATGAGGGTTCCTGACATTCCCCGTCTGTGCCGATCCATTTCATAAAATGGATTTCTTTCTCCTTTTTTTTGGATCTTGTATACAATATCCGAAACCAGACAAATTGCCCCTGTGGATCCGCGATAAACTCCTTTTTCGGATCCGCGTAATAGATTGAATTCCAAAAGCTGTTAAACTTCTCCTGTAACTAACTTCTTCTTTATCCTCCCGCCTGACAGCGCGCACGTTTTTTGCATGTTCTGTCCTCACTTCCGTTTTCTCAGGCTGATCTACCTCCACCGCAGGCAGAGCCTCTATATTTCCAACTGTCCCTTTGGGATCATATGTATATCCGCCCACACTTTCTTCCAGCTCGTTCTTCTCCTGTGATAAACGGTGTTCCATCTGATTTGGCAGACGAAAACCATTTTCACTTCCTCCGTAAATTTCTTTTCTGTGATCTGTCTCTGACTGGTTTAGCGCCTGCTCGACCGTCCAGCCATGTCCGGTGCGCGCAGCCATCTTCTCCACCCGTTCCGGCAAAACACTGTAGATCCCATGAACCGAAAACGGGCACACGATGCGGATCAATACCGCAAACCATAACACATACATCCCCATGCGCGGCAGTTTTTTCATAAACAGCCCTCTGACCAAAAGCAAAAACACGATCACAACCGATACCGATACACACGTATTCGCTATGTAAAGCAGCACGGCATTTCCGGTGATCACATCCGCCATATTCCCCCAAAAAGTTTTTAACCACTCCTCCATCCTGATCCCTCCTTCTCATCCCTCTGTTTCCCCTATCCCCTTCTAGGGATAACCGCAAAACGCTCGTCACGATTCTTCACAATCTTCGATGATCTTCCTCAATTCCTCGATCTGCTTCTCGCTCAACTTTTTTCGTTTCGCGAATGCAGTCACGAATTTAGAAATGGATCCGTCAAAACGGTTATTTACGATCTGCGTACTCTCCTGTTCCAAATACTGCTCCAGGCTGATCTTCGATACTACAACCGCGTTCTCATTTTGGAAAATCCCCTCGTTACACAAGTTTTTCAGCACCGTATAGGTAGTAGACTTTTTCCACCCAAATGTTTCATTGCAGATCCGTACCAGTTCCCCCGACCGGATCGGCTCATTGTCCCATATGATACGGGCAAACGCCATTTCACTTTCTGATAGCATACTATTTCTCATGATTCACCTCATTTCTGATGGTCTATGAATAATAGACTCACCTTTAGTCTATCATTCATAGACCATCTTGTCAAGTTCCTTTTATTACCTGCAAAAACGCTTTTCCATACTTTTCCAACTTACTGGCTCCCACGCCCGACACTTCCAGCATTTCCTCCGGCGTCCGGGGCTGCTTCAGACACATATCGATCAGCGTCTTATCTGAAAATACGATATACGGCGGTACCCGTTCCTCCTTTGCCAGGGCAAGCCGCTTCTGCCGCAGTTTCTCAAACAGAGCAAATCCCGCATCATCCAGCGCGCCCTTCCCGAGTGCGCCTTTTCCTCCAGCTTTTTCTGCACCGCCTCTCGCGTCGTCACTCTTTTCGCTCTTTCTCACTTCCGTCTTTATCGTCAATGAAAATCCCTCGTCCTTTAGTTTCCCATACCCTTTTCCGAGGCAGATCACCGGATACTGGTCTGCCGTCTGGATCAGGATCTCCTCCTGAAGCAGGGCGTCGATCACCTGGCGGAGTGTTGACTCCGCATACTCAGCCAGCTTTCCGTATGTTTTCAGCCGGTCAAATCCATAACGGATGATCTTCGCATTTTTACTTCCGCGCAAAACACCAAGGATCATATTGATCCCGAATCGCTGGCGCACTTCATATACACAATTTACGATCTGCCTGCCAAGTTCCGTCACGTCGTGTTTTTCAAAATCCGCGTCGCAGTTGCCGCAGTTATGGCAGTCCGCATGTGTCGTCTCTCCGAAATAATTTAGGATATATTTTCGCAGACATTCCTTCGTCGTACTATAAAATGTCATAACTTTCAGGCGCTGTAGATCCCTCTCGAGGATCTCTTTTCTCTCTTCCTCCGTAATCTCTTTTTTGGATTCCTTATTCTCCAGCAGAAAACGGTTGGTCGCCGTATCCTTCGGCGCGTATAGGAGAAGGCACTGCGCGGCTCCGCCATCCCGCCCTGCCCTTCCTGCCTCCTGATAATAGTTTTCCATACTCTGAGGCATGTTAAAATGAAGCACATAACGGACATTCGATTTGTCAATGCCCATGCCGAACGCATTCGTCGCTACAATCACCGGCTTCCGGTCAAAGAGAAAATCATCCTGGTTTTCCATGCGCTCCTGATTACTCATCCCGGCATGGTATTTCGCTGCCGGCACGCCGTGTTCTACGAGCATTTCGCATACGTCCTCCACGCCGTTTCGCGTATTGCAGTAAATGATGCCGCTCTCTCCCGCACGGTCAGTCACATATCGAAGCGCCGCTTTCATTTTATCCTTCGGCCGCTCCACCGCAAAATACAGGTTCTCACGGTCAAATCCGGTTACGAGGATGTCAGGTTCACGTAATCCGAGCATACAGACCATGTCGTCTTTCACCTCTTTCGTCGCCGTAGCCGTAAACGCGCACAAAACCGGACGTCTCCCCTTCTCCTCGAGCCTCGCCACAAATGCTGCCACGTTCAGATACCCCGGCCGGAAATCCTGTCCCCACTGGGACACACAGTGCGCTTCATCCACCGCCACCAACGAAATTTCTGCCGTCGCGGTGAAATCGTAAAACTGCGGGGTATCCAGCCGTTCCGGCGCTATGTAGATAATTTTGTATGTGTTCTTTTTTGCATTGGCAAATGCCATACTGATCTGGCTTTCCGAAAGGGAACTATTGATATACGCCGCGTGGACACCCGCCTGGTTCAGCGCGGTCACCTGATCTTTCATAAGGGAAATGAGGGGAGATACGACAATCGTTATTCCCTGCATCGCCAGCGCCGGGATCTGATAACAGATCGACTTCCCCGCGCCGGTCGGCATGATGCCTAACACATCACATCCCGCCATAATGCTGTCGATCAGCTTTTTCTGCCCCGGCCGGAAATCGTCATAGCCAAAATACTGTTTTAATAAATGTTTCATTTGTTCCTCCATTCGCGCCATCTTTTTCAAATCTCAATCACCACACCTGTAACTCCATAGTTATCATAGAACAATCGACCCGTATTGTCAAAATTTGTGCTTCTAAAGAGACCCAAAATGTGTTATACTTGTTTACAGATCCGTACACTCGGAACAAGAAGGAGGATGACTATGGCTTGGTATGATGAAGCAGTTTTTTATCACATTTACCCGTTAGGACTCTGCGGGGCACCAAAAGAAAATCAATATGGGGAGCCGGTTCACCGCTTGAACTCGCTGGCTCCGTGGATCGACCACATAAAGGAACTCGGGTGTAACGCCATTTATATCGGCCCGCTTTTTGAATCTGTCGGACACGGCTATGAAACGACGGACTACAAAAAACTGGACAGCCGGCTCGGAGACAATGCCGATCTTACAAATTTTGTGGCAAACTGCCACAAGAAGGGACTCCGGGTTATTTTAGACGGCGTATTTAATCATACAGGAAGAGATTTTTTTGCCTTTCAGGATATCAAGAAAAACAGGGAAAATTCCGCGTACAGGGACTGGTACTGTCAGGTCAATTTCAGCGGAAACAACGAATACAACGATGGTTTCTCATACGAGAACTGGGGCGGTTATAACCTTCTCGCAAAACTGAACCAGCACAATCCGGCTGTCCGCGATTATATTTGCGACGTGATCCGCTTCTGGGTGAAAGAATTCGATATCGACGGGATCCGCCTGGACGCCGCCGACGTACTGGATTTTGAATACATGAAAGCGCTCCGCCATGTGGCAAATGAGGTGAAACCGGATTTTTGGCTTATGGGGGAAGTCATTCACGGGGATTATACGAGATGGGTCAATGAGGGAACACTTCATTCCGTAACCAATTATCATCTGCACAAAGCCCTTTATTCCGGCCACAACGACCACAATTATTTTGAGATCGCCCACACGGTAAAGCGTCTTTATGAAATGGGAGGAAACCGGCCTGACGGACTGAAACTGTACAATTTTGTCGATAACCACGACGTGGAACGGATTTATACGAAACTGACAAACAAAGCGCACTTCGCGCCGGTACACGTTTTATTATATACCCTTCCCGGTGTTCCGTCAATCTATTACGGTTCAGAATTTGGCATCGAGGGAAAAAAGGAGCAGTATTCGGATGATTCTCTGCGTCCTGCCCTTTCTCTTGACGATTATAAAGGGGCACAGGAAAATAGTGCGTGTACGAAACTGATCGCCAGGCTCGGCGAAGCCAGACAGCGTATACCGGCCCTTTCCTATGGCGACTACAAAGAACTTCTTCTCATGAACCGGCAGTACGCGTTTTCACGGACAATGGACGGCCAAACCGCTATCATCACGGTAAACAACGATGACAGCGATTATGTCATGACGGTTCCGGCCCGCGAAGGGACAGAATTTACCGGAGTGCTGTCCGGGCAGAAAGTCACGGTTTCTAACGGAAACATCGCCGTAAATGTGCCGGCAAACTCTGGAGAGATCTGGATTCCATTTATGGATTCCGCGGATCGGTCCGAAGATTTATCTCCTCAAAAGGAAACTCCACAAGAAATAAACAATGTGGAACATACCTCCACGGACGAAACCGACGGAAGCACACCAGATACAAGCCAGCTTAATGAATACGATGCTTCCTACGAAGACGGAAAGACCGCGGGGCTGCAGGAAGCCATTCTGGCAATCATGGAGAAGAACGGGCCAGTGACGGAACAGATGCGCCGTGACGTCCAAAACCAAACCAACCATGATTCACTGATCAACTGGATCAAGAGCTTTCATTAAATATTCATTCCGGGGAGTTTGAAATAAATGGAAATAATAAAAGTAAAATTGATCAATAGCATAAACTGGATAACGAGCAGAAGAAATCATCTGTTCCTCATCGCGTGCCTGCTTATACATGCTGTGTATGCGGTCGTTTTTCATATGATCGGAATCGGATTTCTGACGGCACTCAATTTTTGCAGTTGCTGCTTTTACTTTTTTTACCTGTTCATTCTGCAGGATGCTTCCGAGAAGAGTATGCTTTCCGCTTACTTTGAAATACTATTATTTTCCGTATTAAACGAACTGGCACTGGGGTCGGAATATGGCTTTTTCCTTTATATTTTCGGCATGTCGGCCACGATTTTTTATATGCTTCCTTCCTATATGAACAAGCGGTTTTTTTACCAGTCGTTTGGCATTGTCCTAGTCATATGTTTGGAAGCGGTCGTCAAACTGGCGGGGGTTCCTTTCCCCTGGATCGGGGAGATGGCAAAGCCATATCAGCCGGCCATTTTTCTGGCAAATATAGGAATTACCGCATCCATCGTGCTGGCGTCCGCCTTTTTATACACGCAGGAAATCGAAACCGTATGGGATTCGCTGAATTACAAGATCAATCACGATACGCTGACAGGCCTTTATAACCGCCGCTATTTAGAACATAAGATCCGTCATATGGATCATCTGCAGGATGAATTTGTCATCACCATGATGGATATAGACTTTTTCAAAAAGGTCAACGACACATACGGGCACGACGCCGGCGATATAGTCCTTGCAAAAGTGGCTGCCTGCCTGATGGAAGCGGCAACTGAGGATAACCTCGCCGTTCGATGGGGAGGTGAGGAATTCATTCTCTTTTTCCCAAATACAAAGTGCGAGCAAGCCTATACTACCGTGGAAAACGTGAGAAAACAAGTTGAAAATATGGTGATACAGGCAGGGGAACAAAAAATCCATGTCACGATAACCGGCGGGATCGCGGAAGGATTTCCCGGCGGCAATTATGAGACAGTGATCAAGCGCGCCGATGATAACCTCTACATCGGAAAACAAAAGGGCAGAAACCAGGTTATCATGTGACAAAATGGCTGTTTTGTGAAACAGGAAACGAGGTGGCGTGGATATGGATGATCATCCAAACATGTATTTCCCAAGGAAAACTCCTGAATGAAACGATCACCAAGGATGTTCCCCCTCTGTTGATGGAAAATATACCGCCCGGTGTAATTTACCACACAACAGAAGTCCGCATTTCCGGCGCGAAACATAAGCCGCCCTCTCTCAGTGACATGTATCGCCGCGTTGGAGGAGGAACGGTTGGATGAATATCTTAATATATCATAGGTTATATGTTAGATGATGCAACCGCTCATGCACCTATCACTATTTTTTCTCACAAAACCATCACTATCGTCCCCGCCCCGATCAGCACACACCCGATCAGCGCCTTCACCGTAAACTGCTCATGCAGGAACACAAATGCCAGTACCAGCGTAAAGACAACACTTAATTTATCGATCGGCACTACTTTTGACACCTCTCCCGACTGGATCGCCCTGTAATAACAAAGCCAGGACGCCCCGGTCGCAAGCCCCGATAAGATCAGAAACAGCCAGCTTTTACCGGAAATATGCAAAACCCCGCTCTGCGTGTTGGTAAGGAACACCATACCCCACGCCATAAAAACGACCACGACCGTCCGGATCGCCGTCGCCAGATGCGAGTTTACCTCTTCGATGCCCACCTTTGCCAGAATAGAAGTTAATGCTGCAAAAACAGCGGACAACAGTGCAAATATAAGCCACATATTGCCTCCTTTTTGATTCATAACGCAAATTTCTCCTTGATCTTCGCCGCCACGTCTGCCGGTTCCATCTGCGAATTATCGATCCGCATATAATTTTCAAACGGGACCTCTCCGTCCACACTTTCTATACGGTGCTTTCGATCGGCATCCAGCAGGGTATTTCTCGAAAATTCCAGATCCCGTTTCGATGCCTTGTGTTTTAACCGGTTCTCTGTCACATTTCTCTCCAGACGGATCTCCTGCGGCGCAACAAGCTCCACACAGTAAATTTCCGCCCCTTTTTCCTCAAACAGCTGCGCCACATGCAGCATATAATCCCTGTCACTCTGCATGTCAAACGCCCACATAAAGGTAAAGATCAACCCCGCATTCTCACTGGCGGCAAATTCCTCAAAAACAACCTCCCGCAGCCTCTTCACGACTTTTCCGTCATAATAGCCAAAAATCTCGATCACCGGCTCGATCGTCATGTGGTTGTGGAACAAACGCAGATCCGTTATTTTCATGAGTTCCTGTCCGACCGTCATTTTACCGACCGCCGCATTTCCTATGATAAAGACAAGTTTCA